>OFRD01000239.1_pt1 | contig 20845 bp, 16 predicted proteins | sample 1543041 | NCBI WGS metagenome assembly OFRD01 (sample SAMN07774234, study PRJEB24372) | wastewater metagenome | isolation source: Exp Tend CN 100WW | collected 2016-02
ATGGAGCTGGCATACACCACCAATCGCCGCACTACGCCAGCGCCTGATCCACACCAATCCGCGGTCCGCCGCGTGTGCCATCTTTACAGCGCAGGATTACGAGCCCCCAGTTTTACAGAAGTCTGATGCCAAATATTCTGCACCGTCCCCGCCGCTGCAGGCAAGAAAGATAGAGCGCAGCGGGCGCACTAGCCAATCCGGCGCAGTGGCTTACTGCGCTCTGCGGCGGCGGATCTCTGCCGAGATGGCGGGCACCACTTGATGCAGGTCACCAATGACCGCGTAGGCAGCCTTGGAAACAATGTACGCCTCTTTATCAATGTTGATGGCCAGGATATTTTTGGAAGCCATGGCCCCCACCCAATGCTGGATCGCGCCGGATATGCCGCATGCAAAGTAAATATCAGGCGCAATGCGCGTACCGGTCTGGCCCACTTGATCGGTGTGATTGCGCCAGCCATTGTTGGTGACCGCGCGCGAGCAACCGACGATGCCATTCAGCAGCTTGGCAAGCTCTTCGAGCGAAGCAAAGCCTTCCGCAGAGCCAACACCGCGGCCGCCGCCCACCACCACCGGCGAAGTTGCCAGCGTAACACCGGCTACGCGATCCACGCGCTCGCGCACAAACGAGTGCCTTACCGCTGCATCCAGCTCTACTTCAATGATCGTCACGCTTGCGGATGCCGGCGCCTCAACCGGCACCACCATATGGTTTGCAAGGGTAACGAGCTTGACTGGCGCATCAAGCTCGGATTCCTCCAGCAGCGACCCGCCCCAGCGTGCGCGCACCAGGCGCAGCGCCTGGGACCCGTCAAATTTTGCGTCAAACTCTGTGCAGTTCATTGCTGCAGGCAAATCGAGGCGCGCGGCTGCCTGTGCAATCACTTCGTGCCCGCGCTCCGTGCCGGATCCCATCACTACTTGCGGAGCGCATTTGCGCACCAGCTGGGCCACCACTTCGCCCCAGGCCTCCGGCCCAAAATCCACAAGTGCTGCGTGATGCGCTTGATGCACAACGCTTGCGCCGTGTGCCGCAAGGATGTCCCGCAAGCCATCCGCATTCGCGCCAATGGTGAGCGCTTCCATTGTGGTGTGCAGCTGCGCGGCCAGCTTGCAGGCCGCCGTAAGCAAGCCAAGCGATGCGGACTCGATGCGACCGCGATCGTGGCCGACCACCGCCAGCACACTCATTTGAACACCCCAATTTCTTCCAGCAAATCCACCACTGCTGCTGCTGCATCCGGGCCCGTGCCAAGAATTTTTGTGTTGCGCACAACCTCCGGCGGACGGCGCAAATGGATGAGCTTTAGGCCGCCCGCAGCGCAGGCTACCGCGCTGTGCTGCACTTCAACCTTCTTCGATGCAAGGCGGCCCTTCATGGTTGGGTAGCGCGGCAGGTTTATGCCTTCCTTCACGCCAACGGCTGCGGGCATGGGCAGCATGTAGATCTCTACGCCAGCCTCGCTCTCGCGCCTTACCTTGGCCATGCCGTCTGCAATGTCCAAGCCCTTGGCGCCGTTGACCATGGGCCGGCCAAGTTTCAGCGCCACCCGGATGCCCACCTGATAACCGCCTGAGTCCGCCGACTCGTTGCCAAACAGGAGCAGGTCAAATTTGCCACCCGCTGCTTCAAGGCTCTCCACCACCGCAGTAATTGCCTGCGCTGTGCGCTGCGCATCCCAGTCGGCGCCATCAATCGGCACGAGCACGGCTTTGGCCACTCCGGTGCTTACGGCAGTGCGCAGTTGTTCCTGCGCCTCGGCCGGCCCGAGAGTAAGCACGGTAACTTCGCCGCCGTGCTTTTCCACCAGTTGCACCGCCTGCTCCACCGCGCACTCCTCATGCGGGCTTACGGTGAAGCCCAGAAAAGCTGTGTCCACCGCCTGCCCGTCTTCTGTGATGTTGATGCGCGCCCCCGGCGCCGGCACGCGCTTCACACAGACAAGAATGTTCATGCCGGCCGGCCGCAGCCTAGCTCTTCATGCGGGCATCGGTGGGGTCAAACAGCGGCTGGCTGCCCACACGCGCCACCCGCACGGGGAACAACTCATTCATGTACATGACGCGCAATTCATTGCCTTCAACGGCATGTTCGGGCGTCAGATACGCCAGCAGCAAATATTTGCCCAGCGACGGCGCAGCACCGGCTGTGGTCACGCGTGACACGCGCCCCTTGGCATCCACAATGCGCGCGCCGCTCTTGGTCAGGATTGGCTCATTGCCGCCAGTGGGAAAGCGCTTGATGCCCGTCTTGCCGGTCTGGTCCAGCATCTCAAGCGTGCACAGCACGGCGCATGGCTTGCCAGCCCGCGCCTTCAGGTACTCCGCCTTGCCAATGAAGTCGGCTGCCTTCACCTTCGCGCGTGCCAAGCCGGCCTCAACCGGGTTGTACTCGCTCTCCAGCTCGGCACCCATCAGCCGGTAGCCCTTCTCGATGCGGCCCGTCACAGCGTACACGCCCATGCCAACCGGGATCACGCCAAACTCGGCGCCGGCCGCAGCGATTGTGTCCCACAAACGCAAGCCGTGCTCCATTTTGGTGTACACCTCCCAGCCGTTCTCGCCGACATAGGAAATGCGGAACATGGTGCAGGGTACGCCGCCAATCAGCACATTGCGCACGGCGCCGTACGGGAAACTGGCCTGCGCCACATCGTAGGGCTTGTGATCACCAGTGACAATCTTGGCCATTGTCTTTTGCGCATTCGGGCCCCAAACGCCAATTGTGCACAGCGCCGCCGTCATGTCCGTGAACACAACCGAGCCATCCGTTGGCATATGGCGCCGGAACCAGTAGTTGTCGCGCCCGCCATCGAACGCGCCGGTGATGACGCGGTAGTGCTCGGTGGCGAGGCGCATGATTGTCAGGTCGCCGCGGAAGCCGCCCGCCGGGCTGAGCAGCGGCGTGTAAACCGAATGCCCCACCGCAACATCCACGTTGTTCACGCACATGTACTGCAGAAATTTCATTGCGCCCGGCCCGGTAAAGTCGAATTCGTTGAAGGCCGTCAGATCCACCATGCCCACTGAGTCGCGCATGGCAAGGTGCTCGGCATTTGTAATCGGCGACCACCAGCGGCCATCCCACTCATGCGCGCGCGGCTGGCAGGCAGCTTTGTATTTGTCCATCAACTTTGCGTTGGATGCAAACCACTGCGGGCGCTCCCAGCCGCGCGCATCAAAGAAGGTTGCGCCGGCGGCTTCCTCGCGCGGATAGAACGGACTGCGGCGCATTTCGCGCTGCGAACCCCATTGCTCGCGCGGGTGCACAATGCCATAAGTTTTGTTAAAGTGCTCGTTGCAGCGCGCGTAGATGTGATGTTCCGTGCGCTCGTGCGGGTAAAAGCGGCTGATGTCCGAAGAATGCGGATCGCACAGATGCGGGTAGCCGTACGTCATCCACTCCGCCACCAGCTGCGCAATGCCCGGGCCCTCTTTGATCCACACGGCAGCAGCCGACCACAGGTTCTTCACCTCAATCGTCTCGCCCAGCACCGGCATGCCATCCGGCGTCAGCGAAAGCAAACCGTTAATCGCATACTTGATTTCCGCGTCGCCCAGCATGCCCATCAATTCAATCGCCTGTTCCATCTGCGGGTCAAAGTCTTCCTGGGTAAGCGGCAGTTCAGTTGGCGAGAGCGCCGCCGCTTCGATGGACGGAATGTCATTGGGGTGCATGAAGATTGCGCGGTGGGCGTACGAGCCCACTTCCATCGACCCGGCGGTCTGGCGCTCATAACAAAAAGTGTCCATGTCGCGCACAATCGGATACGCCACCTCTGCATTTGATTGTTGCAGAATGTCGATTGGGCCGACGTCGGCCATCTGATGCACTGCCGGCGTGAGCGGAATGCTGGCGCCGGCCATCGCGGCAATGCGCGGACTCCACACACCGCAAGCCACCACCACATGCTGCGCCTCAATGCGCCCCTTGTTTGTGACCACAGCCTTGATCGCGCCATTCTCCACTTCAAGATCAAGCACTTCAGTGTTGGCCAAGATCTTCAGCCCGCCAGACTTGACGGCACTTTCGCGCATCAGCGTGCCGGTTTGCAGCGAATCCACCACTGAGACACTGGGCGTGTAGAAGCCGCCCAGCACAATCTTTTCATTAATGAATGGCACAAGCTCCTTCACCTCGGCCGGTGTCAGCAGGCGCGCGTCGATGCCCCAAGACTTGGCCGAAGTCATGCGCCGGTTGAACTCTTCAAGGCGTTCGGGCTTGCGCGCAACTTCGATGCCGCCACAGGTGTTGTTCATGCCCAGCTCAATGTATTGCTTCTGTGAAGCCAGCGTGAGCATTGCCATTTCTTTGTTGTGATCAGTGGGAAAAATAAAATTTGAAGCGTGGCCGGTGGACCCGCCCGGGTTGGGCAGTGAACCCTTGTCAATCAGCACCATATCGGTCCAGCCCAGGCGGGCCAGATGCCCAACCAGGCAGTTGCCAACAATTCCCGCGCCGATAACGACTACTTTGGCCTGCTTGGGGACATCACTCATTTTGAACTCCTTGGTTTAGTGCGGTCTTGATCAGATGATCGGTGATATATCTCTACAATATCACGGAATTGGGTCGCACACAAAGCCGCGATTTGCGGGGTTTGGCACTTGGCCGGCACCCGCAGCGCGCAAACTGACTGCAACCCAAGCCGCATTATAGTGCGGTTTGCACTGGGCCGATGCGGCACCAAGGCCCGCCGCCGGCAGTGGTGATATTGCCTGCAGCCGGCAGCAGCCAACGCGCACAGCCACCCGCCCTCTACCCGGCAGCGCCATTCAGCGCATGGAGTGCGCTTGGCGGGCACCACCTTTCATTCAAATTGCCCGGCAAGCAGCCTTGACTCGGACGCCAAGACTGACTATGATAAGCATGCAAGTTCAATCCTATATACAACACAGACGTTGATCTGGATTAGTACGCGCTAGAGCAGTGTTCAGAGAGCCGCCAACAAGGTGTGATGGCGGTACACCAGCAAGCGCCGAATGGCCCAGTGAGTCGTGCGGGCGAACCCTCCCCGGAGGCAGTAGCTCACACCGGCAGCGCACCGTTATCAAAGCGCAGGGCATCGGTGTTGAGCCTGTGCCTCATTTAGTGAAGCAACCGCAGCACATGCGCAGCGGATAGCTTAAGTAAGGTGGTACCACGGGAGCCCCTCTCGTCCTTTATGACGGGGGGGCTTTTTCTTTTCCGAGCGGGAGGAACCTGTGATATTGCCAACCACCGATAGAGCCGCGCCAACCAGCGCGCCCGTCTGGCCTGCGCCGGCCGAAGCAGCCGAGCTGTTTCAGCGCGGTGAGCTTGTTCCTGTTTACAGCACGCAGCTGGCGGATTTAGAAACACCGGTCTCGGTTTACCTGAAGCTGCGCCAGCTGGGCGGTGCGTCCTTTTTGCTGGAGAGTGTTGAAGGCGAAGAGCAAATCGGCCGCTACTCATTCATTGGCGCAAACCCGGCCGGCGTAATTACATTGCGCGGCAACAGCGCCACGCTCATGCGCGGCGGCAAGTCCGTGGCGCACACGGTGCCGGCGGGCGACCCGCTGGCGCTTGTGCGTGCAGAAACCCGGCGCGCAACTGCAGTGCCAGTGGCGGGGCTGCCGCGCTTCACCGGCGGCGCAGTTGGCTTTATGGGCTATGACCTGGTACGCCACTTTGAGCGACTGCCAGAAACCGCCCGCGCAGAGCTGGACATTCCCGACGCAATCTTCCTGCTGGTCGACACGCTTGTCATCTTCGACCACTTTCGCCACCGCCTGCATGTGCTTTCCAATGCGCGCAACAATGGCGACCCGCAGCGCGCCTATGCAGACGCACTGCACCGCATTGAAATGGTGGCAGGCGTGCTGGCGCGCCCGCTGCCGCCCATGCCGGAAACAGCTGCCATACCGGCGGGTGCAATGCAATCCAATGTGACCCAGCACCAGTTTGAGAAAAATGTGCTGCAAGCCAAGCAGCACATAGCCGCCGGCGACGCATTCCAGATTGTGCTGTCGCAGCGCTTCAGCCGGCAGAGCGGCGCGCCGGCTCTTGCCATCTACCGCGCGCTGCGCGCCGTCAACCCGTCGCCGTATATGTTCCTGTTTGAGTTTGGCCAGATGGCAGACGGCCAGCCGTTAAGTCTGGTGGGCGCTTCGCCGGAAATGATGGTGCGCCTGCAGGATGAGGTGGCCACCGTGCGCCCGATTGCCGGGACGCACCGCCGCGGCGTGACCGCAGCGGAGGACGAGCAGTTTGCCGCGCAGCTCTGCGCCGACCCCAAAGAGCGCGCCGAGCATGTGATGCTGGTTGACTTGGCGCGCAACGACCTGGGCCGCGTGTGTGCGTACGGCACCGTCAACGTCCCGCGCATGATGTACATCGAACGCTACTCGCATGTAATGCACATTGTGAGCCAGGTGCAGGGCCGGGTGCGCACCGGCATGGACGCGTTCGACCTGCTCAAGGCCACCTTTCCCGCCGGCACGCTGAGCGGCGCGCCAAAAGTGCGCGCCATGCAAATCATTGAGGCGCTTGAAGGCGTGCGGCGCGGGCCGTATGGCGGCGCGGTTGGCTACTTTGGCTATGACGGCTCAATGGACACCTGCATCACCATTCGCGCCGTTACCAAACATGGCAACACGGCGCACATTCAAGCCGGCGCGGGCATTGTTGCGGACAGCGACCCAACGCGCGAGTATGAAGAAACCATCAACAAGGCGCGCGGCATGGACCAGGCCTTGCGCGACGCCGAAGCCGGGCTGCTTTAGGATCCGGCCATGATATTAGTCATCGACAACTACGACAGCTTCACCTACAACATTGTGCAGCAGCTGGGCGCGCTGGGCGCCGACATGCTCGTAAAACGCAACGACGAGATTACCGTGGCAGAAATTGGTGCGCTGGCACCCAGCAGCATTGTGATCTCGCCCGGGCCCGGCACACCCTTGGACAGCGGCATCTCGCTGGATGTGATCCGCCACTTTGGCGCCACCGTGCCCACGCTGGGCGTGTGCCTTGGCCACCAGTGTATTGCGCATTTCTACGGCGGCGCAGTGGTGCGCGCCGCGCAGCTGATGCACGGCAAAACCAGCCTGATAGAGCATGCTGGCGACCAGCTCTTCCACGGTGTGCCGACACCGTTTGAAGCCACGCGCTACCACAGCCTCATAGCGGCCGGGCCGCTGCCCGCAGTGCTGCGCATCACAGCGCGCACAGCCAGCGGCGAAATCATGGCGCTGCGCCACCGCCAGCATCCTGTTTTCGGCGTGCAGTTCCATCCGGAAAGCATTCTCACAACCCACGGCCCGCAGATCCTCAAAAACTTCCTTGCGCTGCGCTTTGCGCCGCCCGCCCGCAGCGAACAATCCGGACAGCCCGCCATCACCAACCAACAGGAGCAGCGAACATGACATCCACACCCACCACCATTGTGCGCGCGATTGAACTCATCAGCCGGTTTGGGCACCTGCAGGCGCACGAAGCCGCAGACGTAATGAACCAGATAATGCGCGGCGAAACAACTGACGCCCAGATTGGCGCTTACTTGATGGCGCTGCGCATGAAAGGCGAAACGCGCAGCGAAATTGTGGGCGGCGCACGGGCAATGCGCGAGCACGCCACGCGCATAACCACCAAAGCCAACGGGGATCTGCTGGACACCTGCGGCACGGGCGGCGACAAGTCCGGCACATTCAACATCAGCACCGCCGTTGCCTTTGTGGCGGCGGGCGCCGGCGTGCGCGTGGCAAAGCACGGCAACCGCGCCTCCACCAGCAAGTGCGGCAGTGCGGACGTGCTTGCAGAGCTGGGCCTAAATCTGGATCTGACACCCGCACAGGTTGGCGCATGCATTGACGAGACCGGCATTGGATTTCTTTTTGCACCCAAGCTGCACCCGGCCATGAAGTTTGCAATCGGCCCGCGCCGCGAGCTGGGCATCCGCACCATCTTCAACATCCTTGGCCCGCTCACCAATCCCGCCGGCGCCACACGCCAGTTGATGGGTGTGTTCGCGCCGGACCTGACGGATTTGATGGCGCATGTGCTGGGCGAGCTCGGCGCAAAATCCGCGTTCGTTGTGTGCGGCTACGGCAGCCTTGATGAACTGACAACCACCGGCCCCAACCACGTCAGCCATTTGCGCAACGGCGAAGTGCGCACCTACGATTTGGATCCGGCCACGCTGGGCTTCCGCGGCGCCAACATCGCCGAGCTGCTGGGCGGCGACCCGCCCGCCAACGCCGCAATTCTGCGCGGTGTCCTGAGCGGCGGGATTCAAGATGGCAAACGCGATATTGTGCTGCTCAATGCGGCGGCGGCGCTGCTGGCCGCAGAGCGGGTTGCCGATCTTGAAAGCGGGATTGCGCTGGCGCGCACGGTCATCGACGACGGCGCAGCGCTTGCCAAGCTAAACAGCCTGATTGCGTTTACGCAGCGGATGGCCACGTGACGCTGGCGCACAGCTCTACAGTGCTGGACAACATTCTGGCCAACACGCAGCTGGAACTGGCAGCGCGCCAATGCGCAACGCCGCTGTCCGTGGTGGTGCACAGCGCCGCTGCAGCGCCCGCGCCGCGCAACTTTCTGGCAGCGCTGGCGCTTGAGCGGGTCGCTTTGATTGCGGAGATCAAGCATGCCTCGCCCAGCCGCGGCGTATTGATTGATCCGTTTGACCCTGTGGCGCTGGCACAAACTTATGCTGCAAACGGCGCAGCGGCAATTTCCATCGTTACCGATGAACGCTTCTTCCAGGGGCACCTCGACCATTTGCGCGCCGTACGGAAGATTGTGGACCTCCCCATCCTGCGCAAGGACTTTATGCTTGACGCATACCAAATTTACGAAAGCCGCAGCGCCGGGGCAGATGCGGTGCTGCTGATTGTTGCCGCACTGACCGACGCGCAGCTGCGCACACTGGCGGAGCTGGCAGCCAGCCTCGGGATGGCAGCAGTTGTCGAGGTGCATAACGCCGCGGAGCTGGAGCGGGCCCTGCGCATTGACCCGCGCGCCATCGGAATCAATAATCGCGACCTCAAAACTTTCAAGGTCAGCACCGCCACCACCACTCACTTGGCTGCGCACATCCCGCCGGGCGTGGTGCTTGTGGCTGAGAGCGGCATACTGCACGCTGCAGATGTGCGCGCTATGGGCGCTGCCGGCGCACACGCGGTGCTGGTTGGCGAGGGGTTGCTGCAGGCGCCGGACATTGCGGCGCGGGTGCGCGAGTTCAGCAGCCAGCCGCGGACGGCCAACCATGCCGCAAGTTAAGATCTGCGGCGTCACCACGCTGCCGGACGCGCTCGCTGCCGCCCGCGCTGGCGCGGCGTTCATTGGGCTGAACTTTTACAAGCCCGGTCCGCGCTACATTGAACCCGCCAGTGCGGCCGCACTGGCAGCGGCGCTGCGCGCGCAGCTGGCTGCGCACTGCCCGCTGCTCGTGGGCGTTTTCGTCAACGAAACCAAAGCCGAGCTGCAGGCGATTTACGACCAGGTGCGCCTCGACTTTTTGCAGCTGAGCGGCGACGAGCCGCCGGAACTGCTGGCCGCACTGCACGGGCGCGCATTCAAGGCCATCCGGCCAAAGAGCGTGACCGAGGCGCTGGCCTTGGCAGCCAGCCACGCACCGGGCGCAACCCGCGATGAACGCGCGCCCGCGCTGCTTCTGGACGCGTATCATGCGGCGCTGTACGGCGGCACCGGCATGCAGGCCAGCCGGGAAGTGGTGCTGGCAGTAAAGGCGCTTGTGCCGCGCGTGATGGTGGCCGGCGGCCTGACACCCGCAAACGTGGCTGACCTTGTGGCGGCTGCCAACCCTTGGGGTGTTGATACAGCCAGCGGTGTGGAAAACGGAAACCCGCGCCGCAAAGACCATGCAAGTATGGAAGAATTTATAAAGCAAGCAAAGGCTGCATCCCAAACAATCCTATGAACAAAACCCTCGAGCAAACATTACCAGACGAGCGCGGCTATTTCGGCGCGTACGGCGGCCGCTTTGTGCCGGAAACGCTGATCCCGGCGCTTGACGAACTTTTGGCAGCTTACGAATCCGCGCGCACAGACTCCGCTTTTCAGAATCAACTCGCCAACCTCCAGGCCACCTACGTGGGGCGCCCCACACCGCTTACGCACGCGCGCCGCCTCAGCCAGCAGCTGGGTGGCGCACAGATCTACCTGAAGCGCGAAGACCTCGCGCACACTGGCGCGCACAAGATCAATAACGCCATCGGCCAGGCACTGCTGGCACAGCGCATGGGCAAGCACCGCATTATTGCGGAAACCGGTGCGGGGCAGCACGGCGTGGCGGCAGCCACCGCCGCCGCTTTGTTGGGGCTGGACTGCCACGTTTACATGGGCACAGTGGACATGGCCCGCCAGCAGCCCAACGTGTATCGCATGCAGCTGCTGGGCGCGGAAGTGCTGCCCGTGGCAGCCGGCAGCAAAACCCTAAAGGACGCCATCAACGCAGCCATCCGTGACTGGGTCACCAACGTGCGGTCCACGCATTACATGCTCGGATCCGCCTTGGGGCCGCATCCTTACCCGCGCATGGTGCGCGATTTCCAAAGCGTCATTGGCGTTGAAGCCCGCCGCCAAATTCTGGAGGCTACGGGCCGCTTGCCGGACCTGTGCATCGCTTGCGTGGGCGGCGGCAGCAACGCCATCGGGCTCTTCCACGCTTTCCAGGCGGATGCAGCGGTGGATTTGATCGGCGTGGAAGCGGGTGGCAGCGGAATAACCAGCGGCGTGCATGCAGCGCGCTTCTCTGATCCCGAAATTGGCCGGCCGGGCGTGCTGCACGGCACACGCACATTTGTAATGCAAGATGGGGACGGACAGATTGCGGACACCCACAGCATCTCTGCCGGATTGGATTACCCGGCCGTGGGGCCCGAGCATGCCCACTTGCGGGAAGTTGAGCGTGCCCACTACACCTGCGCCACCGACGCAGAAGCGCTGGCAGCCTTTCATTTGTTGTGCAAAGTGGAAGGCATCATCCCCGCGCTGGAGAGCGCACACGCTGTTGCAGAGGCAGTGAAGCGCGCCCCGGCATTGCCGGGCACAGCCATCATCATCGTAAATCTTTCCGGGCGTGGCGACAAAGACCTGGATACCGTGCTGCAAGAGACAACCAGATGAACGGCGCGGCTCACGGCCTGCCAGCGATTGCCGCCATGTTTGCGGCAGCGCGCGCCGCCCAGCGCAGCGCCTTCCTGCCTTATTACCCCATTGGCTATCCATCTTACGCGGAGTCACTGGATGCCATTTCTGCGCTGGCAGAACTTGGCGCGGATGGTTTTGAGATTGGCGTGCCCTTCAGCGACCCGCTGGCCGACGGACCGGTCATTCAAGCTGCCACCCAAACCGCACTGTCAAACGGCATCACCGTGCGCCGCTGCCTGGATGCAGTGCGTGAACTGCGGGCACGCGGCGTGATGCAGCCGATGCTGCTGATGAGCTACCTGAACCCGCTGCTGGCGTATGGGCCGGGCGCCTTTGTGACAGACGCAAAAGCAGCCGGCGCAGACGGCGTCATCATTCCGGATCTTCCGGTCGAAGAAGCCGCCGAATGGTCGGCCGCCTGTCGCAGGCACAACCTTGCACAGATATTGTTTCTTGCCCCCACCAGTGATGCGGCCCGCATCGAAGCAGTGGCGGCACACGCAAGTGGCTTCCTCTATTTAGTCTCTGTAACCGGGGTAACGGGCGCACGCTCGGACCTGCCGCCCGACCTCGCAAGTTTCATTGCCCGCGTGCGTGCGCGCGCGGGCGGCCTGCCCTTGGTGCTTGGCTTCGGCATCAGCAGCGCCGCGCATGTGCGCCAGATCGAACAGCTCACTGATGGGTTTATTGTGGGTAGTGCGCTCGTAAAAGCAGCGCAGGGCGGAGTTGCGGGTGTGCGCGCGTTCGCGACTGAATTGCGTGGGACGTAGTGCGCGCTGCCCACACCGTGGGCGGATACTCACGGTCAGTGATTGCATGCTCCAGCTGCCCCACAAGCTCGGCATTGTTGGCGCTGGGTGTGGCTTTTTGAAATGAACCTCAGAAATACATTGGCTTCATGATTGTTCTCGATGATCAGATAAAGTGTCCGGTGCTGGTGTTGGCTTAGGCGTGTTAGGTAATCCACGCCCTTGCGGAAAAGCCGTCGACTGGGTGTGTTGAATGTTCCAGATTGCCGGGCTGCTTTACGGCATCTGTGCAATTTGTTTTGGTTGGTCAAATCACATTTCGCCGAAGCTCGAAGCTGGGCGGGTCAAATATTGCCCGCGCACCATTGTGGCTGGCATCGCCTATATTGGAGTGCCGTTAGTTTACCGACCCCTATTTAATCAACTTCTAACCTCCTCTTAGCAAATCTTAACCCCGTGAGTCCGTATCGTTAATCTGCAGGCGCTAAATTTACGGCGCTATGACATTTCAGTTGGCCAGCAAGCGCGCGGCATCTGCTCGATGAGAGGGGTTGCTCTTGGTCCTATTGGCGGGGCCAAACTTGGCTTGTGGGTCGTTCAGCTCTCCGCGGCATTGCGCGCTTTTCTGCTTTGGCTTGCCGAGTGTGATCAGCAAACCCGATGAAACTGTTTTCCGTGGCCGGTCACTAATCCAAAAATGACGCGCGCTTTTCCGGTTGCTAGCTACCAGCTCGTGTTGAGGGAACGGCCGGTGCAAGGGCGTGGTCATGTCCGGGTCTCTGTTCGGGGTTATTCCCGTCGTTATTGTTTTTCTTCATCCCGGCTTTACGCCCAACGCTCGATTGCCGGGGCCAGTGCCACCTGTGTGGTAAAAGGATAATTCATAGTGAAGCAACCTCCAACTGTCACCGCTGGTCTTGCTGCTGGTGCTGGTATATATGAAAAGACAGCCATCCCCCGCCTTTCTTATGCCGGTGAGGCCGATAAATTAACTAAAAAGGCTCTAATCTCTGCCATTGAATATGCCACCGGGCGCCGTAAGCTGGAGCAGATTTACGCCCGGATGATCAACAGCCATGCCGGCAACCAGTCTTTTTGGGAAGCCGCGCTCAACGCTTTGCAGGTCAAGCTGGTCTATAACCGCGCGCCATTGGCCGCCGTCTCTGCTACGGGCCCCGTGATTTTGATCGCCAACCACCCCTATGGCGTGTTGGATGGATTGGCTATGTGTTATTTGGCCTCCCGGCTCCGGCCAAATTTCCGCATTCTGCTTAACGCCAGCCTTTGCCGAGAGGAGCGCATTGCCGAGCATACCCTGCCCATTGATTTTGCAGTCAGCGTGGCTGCCACCCGCACCAACATCGAATCCAAACGCAAGGCCATCGAAGTATTGCGCGGCGGTGGTGCATTGGTGATCTTCCCGGCTGGTGCCATCTCCACAGCTATTTCACCCTTTGGGCAAGTGACAGATATGGAGTGGAAGCTTTTTACCGCCAAGGCAATCCAAGCCACCCAAGCCACTGTGTTGCCGGTATTTTTTCATGGCCATAACGGGCGGCTATTCCAACTGGTGAGTCAGTTTAGCCAGACCCTGCGCTTATCGCTGATTATCTACGAAGTTATAAAAAGGATTGCCCGCCCGCTCCATCTGCGCATTGGCGAACCCATTCCTTACTCAAAGCTGGCTGCTTTCAACAGCCGGCAAAACTTGATCGACCACCTGCGTCAAGTAACCTATGCGCTGGGTGGCATTCCCCAGCCCGACCCAGCGCGCTATAAACGCTACGAAAACAACTTTGTTCGCAAAATCAAAGCCAGCGCTGCGCCAGCTGTGGAGCATTGAGCTGCGCACGCCACGCAGGCCAGGTGGACAGATAGAAATTTCAACCCCAATCCACTTCAACACAGTACGCCCTGAACCCACTCTCGTTAAGTACCCCTTTGTGCTCACCTCAACCAACCATTAACTTCAGATCAAAGACCGCTTTTGTTTGGTGTTCGCGGAAATTTGATACGCGTAACAGGCGGAAATTGCACACTGCCTTAACTCCGGGATTGGCAGCCCACACCACTCACTGCACCAAGCCAGCGCCTGCATCAAGCCCACCCGCGCTCCGCCGCGCCAGCCACGTCTCCAAATTCTGCTGCACCACTTGATACGCCACGGCGAGTTGGGCGCCAGCACCCCGAAGTAGCGGTGCCGCAGCTTGCGCGGCGGTGGCACTAATACACGGACTCCAGCTTGGGGCAAAGAAAAGACCCATCAGCGCAGAGCTAGCGAACGTTGCTGTTTTGCAGCAAGATTCAGGCCGGCTATCAGAATAGAACCACGGCACGCGGATAATATCGAGTGTGGCGAAGCCAAACATAATGACAACCACGCCGCCCATTTGATCGATGACAGTTTTATACTGCCCAAATAATTGTCCAAAAACGGTGGCTGCGCCGCGCCAGCCCACGATGAAGACAAGCGAAAAACCGGCCACAAAGCATAGCGCGTGCAAGAAGGTTTTTTGTTATATTTGCAGTTTTGTCACATCAGTATTTTTGAAGCGTACCCCTCACGATTCAGAATTGCGCTTTTTGTACCCTACGGGCATGGTATCGAATGGAGAAGGGGAATTCCCAAATCGGGGCATTCTGTAGGTGAATTGCTCCAAAACCAGCTTTTTCTATGAAGCGTTTTTAACCATTTTCCTACCCACCGTTCCATGAAGCGCCGTCATCACGGCTGGCGAAAACCTGGCCCTGGTCGTTGACTGTAACGATATGACTGGGGTCAAGCGGGCTGACTGCAACCGCCATAATTTTTCCGGTCAGGCCAAGCGCTACCCAGCTTTTACCATTGTCGTTTGAAACATGCAGACCGGCTGCGCTGCCCAGGGTCGTGATGTACAAGCGTTTGCTGGTTGGAGCATAAGCAACAGCCATAGCGCCTTCATCTAGGATATTTTCGACTTTGGCCCATGTCTGTCCGCCGTCAGCGCTGCGCAACAATCCTGCTTGACCGGTGGCAGCATACAGTGTTTGAGCGTCTTCGCCCATCGCCAGATTTGTATGTGACCCAATAGAGGAGAGTTGTTTCCAAATCGCTCCGCCATCTTGAGAGCTAAAGAAGCCAAAACCGGCAACATTGGCGTACACTGTATTGGGGTTATCAGGGTCCGCCGTAAAGCCGTGAATATCCATTCCCGGCAGGTTGGTTGTCATCGGTTGCCAACTTTGGCCGCCATTGGTGGATTTGTAAAATACATCATGCCCTGCGGCGTACATGAGTTGCGGATTTGAGAGCGGCAAGGCCAACGCCATTGCGTCAGCATTTTGGAGCGTAGTGGGCTGCCAGTCTTTTCCGCCATTGCGGCTGACCATCAAGCCGCCGTGGTGTCCAAAAAAGATGGTGTCAGGCTCTGTGATTGAAAAAGCCAGCGAATGGAAATCGGCGGTGGATAGGCGGCTGATTGGCCTCGCATTTCCACCTACTCCCGGCATATTCGAAAATGTAAACCACAGGCCGCTGGCAACCACCATCACCGCCACGCCTAAAATAATCAGCCAACGGGATCGTTGCTTTTGGTTCTCTTTTTTACGATGCTGAGCTCTATGTTTACTCATCGGTATCACCTCGTTGATTTTTTCCAGACCGGCCAATGAGCAGCGCGGCAATTCTCATTTCATGAAAGCGACGCAAGTGCTGGTAAAGCCGCTTCGGCGGTGGCATCCCCACGAGTTGGGATGTGCGCGGTGGGCATGACTCCCCGCATCGAGATGCTGGACAAAATCCAAATCATTTATTGATCAAAACGTATCTTCTCAATAATTCGGGGCAATTGCTGCCTATGATGGTTTCGACCCGTACTGCGTTCGGTGCTGTGTAAGGCAGCGAAACAGCATCGCTGCCTACTACGAATAGGAAATTCAACCCCCAATCCGCATGTCAACATTACGCCCTGAACCCACTCTCTTCTAGTACCTTTTTGTGCTCACCCCAACCATCCATTTATTTCAGTTCGAAGACCGCATTTGTTTGGTGTTCGTAGATCTTTTTTGCGCGGAACAAGCGAAGAATGCACACCACCTACTATACAGCATTGGCACACCACACCACTCGCCGCACCACGCCAGTGCCTGAACAAGCGCGGCAGTTTCAGCGAGCGCCTCCTCGTCTGCGGCCTGCCGGTGCGCCGCGCATCGGTGATGGAAGTGTTGAGGTCATAGAGAATACAGCCCGGCTCAGCGCGTGTCGCGGTGATCATCGCCTTGGCGGCCCCCGTAGATTCGGGATGGCTGCTGGCGCGGCAGGTGAGTTGGGCAAGGAGATAGACCATTTTGTTTCCTGTCAGACAATGCGGCCCATGGAGAAGCCACGGGCGAGGTGGTTTTTCATGAAGAAGATCAAGACGGTACCGGGGATCATGCCGAGCACGCTGGCGGTGGCGAGCAGCGCGATGTCCGCCGACAGCACGCCGCCCGCCCGCGTCATGATCGCGCCGATCGGTTTGATATCAATGACGGTCAGCGCGTTGGACAGAAGATATTCGATCCATGAGAACATGAAGCAGAAGAAGGCAGTGACGGCAATGCCCGGCGTAATCTGCGGCAACAGGATGCGCAGGAAATAGCGCGGAAAGCCATAGCCGTCAGCGCGGGCAATGTCATCCATCTCTTTCGGCACGGATGAGATGAATCCTTCCAAAATCCAGATCGCCAGCGGCACGTTGAAAAAGCAATGCACCAGCGCCACGGCGGAATAGGTGTCGATCATGTTGAGCCGCGAGAATATCTCGACGAATGGAATGAGCAGAATCGCGGGCGCCATCATGCGGAAGGCGAGGAAGCCGAACAGCAGAATGCGGTCGCCAAAGAAGCGATAACGCGAGAAGGCGTAACCGGCGGGAATTGCCACGGTAACGGAAATTATCACGTTCAACAGCGCAAAGACCGTCGCATTGACATAGCCGAGATACCAGTCCGGATCGCTGAGGATGAGATGATAATTGTCCAGCGTCGGCGCGTGTGGAAACAGCGTCATGCCTCCGAAGATTTCGCTATTGTCCTTAAAGCTCATGATGATGAGCCAATAGACCGGGATCATCAGCAGCGTCACATAAATGGTGGGGACCAGCGGGAATTTCTGTTTCAATCCGCGCTCCGATTTTTCGGCACGATCAGCGAAAACAGCGCCCATGAGACGGCCAGCACAATGACGAAATAGATCATTGACATGGCTCCGCCCTCACCAAGGTCAAACTGGATGGTTGCGGTCTGCACCAGTTCATGGCTGAGAAAAGTGGTCGACACGCCCGGTCCGCCGCGCGACACGGCATAAGCTTCGGTGTAAATCATAAAACTGTCCATGAAGCGCAGCAGAATGGCGATGAGCAGCACGAGCCTGAGTTTGGGCAGTTGGATAAAACGGAAAATCGCCCAGCCTGAGGCGCTGTCGATGCGCGCCGCGCGGTAATAATCGGCCGGGATGGCGCGCAGGCCCGCAAAGCACAGCAGCACCACAAGGCTCGTCCAGTGCCACGCGTCCATCAGCAGCAGCGTCGCCCAGACAAGCGCGCTGTTGTTCATGTCCCAGGCGAGACCCACCTGACCAGCGGCGGCGGTGACAAGGCCGATCTTGGGCAGGCTAAGAACCTTCCAGAGATAGCCGACAACGATGGAAGGCGTCAGCAGCGGTATGGCCATCAGAACGATGAAAAGCGCGGAGAGGAATCCCCTGGCAGGCATGCGCAGCGCGATGAAAACGCCGAGCGGAATCTGGATTAGCAGAACCAGAACCGAAAAGCCTATGCTGCGCCCCAGCGCGGCGAAAAACTCCGGCGAGGTGAGCACCTGCCTGTACCACGCCATTCCGACGAAGAAGAAACTGTTGCCCGCGAACGTGTCGTTGACTGAGTAAAACGACACAATCGCCATCGGCAGCAGGCCGGTGAGTGTCATGATGAAGAGCGAAGGCGCAAGGAAGCCATAGGCGCGGGCGTTTTGGCGGACTGCGCTCACTTGGGCGTGACCGCTTCGGCCATGAAACAGTCGCCGCCAGCTGTCAGGGCGCCGCCAGAGGACTGTGTTGGTATCGTGACAGATAGGAAATTCAAGCCCCAATCCACCGCGACATAGTACACCCTGAACCCACGCTTATCAAGTACCACTTTGTGCTAACCTCAACCAACCATTGACTTCAGGTCAAAGACCGCTTTTGTTTGGTGTTCGCAGAGATTTGATGCGCGGAACAAGCGGGGAATGCACATTGCCTACAATCCGGATTTGGCACACCACACCAGTCACCACACCACGCCAGCGCCTAATCCACACCAATCCACGCTCCGCCGCATGTGCCAGCTCTACAGCGCAGGATTACCACCCCAATGTCTGGTCGAACTCCAGTTCCGGGATCGGCTCTGCATCGACACCCGCATCGTGCCCCAACCGATCATGCCCGGCTTCGACAGCAGCGCGCATCTGTGTCACCGGCGGGTACATTCCAATCCACACTGCGTAGCTGCCCGGTTGCCGTTTTTCAGCGCAAGTCTGCACATGTTCCTGCACAACCTCTCCGGCAGCCCCCACCATCGGAGGATACTCATGGTCGGTGAATGCATGGTCCAGCTGCCCCACAAGCTCGGCATGGTTGGCGCTGGGTGTAATGTGCAAGAGCGCTGCTACAAAAATGGCTATCACCCCTTCTGACCAATAATTTACGCGACGAATTTTCATGGTAATTTTTCATTACGTGTTGGCGCGGTTGGTTTACTTTGGGGTTATTGTGGGAATATAAAGCGAATGGACGGGGCCATAATGTCCTCGGCCTGAGATTGGGACTGGAGGGATTTTTCCTCCCTCGGTGTCCAAGCCACGACCTTAACGACCACCAATTGCACCGTGACTTCTATTCCAGCGATGATGATGTAAGCGCGCGTACAAGAGCCCCGGCCTACAATTTGGACTATGGTAAATAGTCTGGCTCCGATATTGGCCATACGATTGGCTTTGTAGGGCAATATCTTGCCGAGATAAATCATCAACATGGGTACATTGGTAATGACGGCGGCTACGGCGCCGACAATTACCACATCGCCAGGAGTTTCGATGGAGACTCCCATGACCAGCTCCGCAATGATGGACAATATTTCAGTAAATGCAAACCCAACGACGTAGCTGCCAACAATGTTTTCTTCAGTCAGCCAAATATCAAAGCACTCGAAGCGCGTAAGATTGATCGCTATCTGGCCACTGGGCGCGATCCCCATCTCCCTAGTTGGAAAGAACGCTTTGCCACACAACCCGACACGCCAACTCCACTGATTCCTAGCCCACGGTCAAAATGGCCTCCAAACTACCATCCGCTATCGGTCGTGCCATTTATGCTGTCCGCAAATCCACCGTTGAACTTGTCATCGGCATCACCAAAGAGTTACTCAGGTTTCGTAAGTTCTCCTTGCATGGACTAACCGTGGTGGCTGGCGAATGGAAGCTAATCTGCCTAGGATCATATTTGAAGCGACACCATAATTTACAGATCACCTAAACCCGACTTTATCGCGCCCTCTATTCACCGAGTGGCCACTTTTACCTCTCCAATCAAAATTCATTTTTGGTATTAACTTCTGTTAATGATCCTACGATACTTTTTCTGTCTTTTTCACAACCATCTCTGCTGACAAAATTCGGAAATTTGACTTTATTCTGCCGCTCGCACATCCCTCTTCGACAGCCTTATAGGCCGTCTCTCCCTGATGGCCAAGGTCTCCTGGATCACCCACCCCGGGGGTGGACAACCCGAAGAGACCATTGCTCGGGTACGCACACGCCTCGGGGATGAGCGAAAAATACAGGATCGGGATTTGGTCATCGTGGTGGCCAACCGCGTGAACGCACCAGTCGTTCCCAGGAGTGATGGGGGTATTTTTGCTCTAATTTCCTTCGAAATGGCCGACACGGTGACCGAGTCCCGAGAATGCAATGTAGGACGGCTTCAAACCATCTGGGCGTCGGCCTGCGCCTGGCGGATAACAAGATTGGGTGAGAGCGTCTGCCTTCCCGTGCATTACCCCGCCGAGTCGAGTATGGCGAAGCCGCCCGCTCCACATTTATTACCACCTCATCAACCCACGCGCCTACTTTGAGCGTGGCATGCACGTCAGATTTTTGGGTTAAGCTATAGGGGCAAGTGCATTAGAGAGGTGCATATCGAGTACTTTTTTTGTAAACTAGACATTTCCTAACCACTTCCCTGAGGAGGGACAGACAATGACACCATCACTTCCCACTGCGCCGGTGGGCAACACAGCTTTGCGGATCACCCGCCTGGGCCTTGGTACCGCGCCCATCGCCAACCTCTATAGCACGGTGACCGAAGCCCAAGCCATCGAGACAGTCCAGCGTTCTTTTGAATCGGGCGTTCGCTACTTTGACACTGCGCCACTCTACGGACGGGGCGTCGCGGAAGAGCGCATCGGGGTGGCTCTCCGGGGTGTCCCCCGAGACCAGTTTGTATTGCAGACAAAGGTCGGCGGGCTTGTGCGGGAGGACGGCTCTTTCGAGTACGACTATAGCCGCGATGGGGTGCTGCGCAGTTTTGAGGAGAGCTTGAAACGCCTACAGATGGACAGGGTGGACATTCTTCTGGTTCATGAATCGAATGTCTTGATGGAAGAGGCGGGTCTCCAGCAGGCGATCAACGAGGCATTCCCCGCATTAATCGAACTGCGCGAGCAGGGGGTGATCGGCGCGCTTGGTGCAGGGACAAACCAGTGGGAGATGGAATGGGAGTTTGCCAGGCACTCGGACCCGAACATCTTTCTGCTGGCCGGACGCTATACACTATTGGAACAGACCAGTCTGGGCTTTTTGGACTATTGTCAGCACCGCGCAATCAGCGTCGTCTTGGGAGGAGTCTACAACAGCGGTATTCTGGTCAGCGGGCCAACAGCCGATGCGAAGTTCAATTACCGGA
>OFRD01000240.1_pt1 | contig 20836 bp, 17 predicted proteins | sample 1543041 | NCBI WGS metagenome assembly OFRD01 (sample SAMN07774234, study PRJEB24372) | wastewater metagenome | isolation source: Exp Tend CN 100WW | collected 2016-02
TCCTGGGCAATGCCGCACATTTTGAGGAGGAACTCTCTGTTGCGCTGGAGGCATTGTCGCAATGTGCCGGCTTCATCAAAGGTGAGATTGGCCAGAATCTAGATGAGAGCTCACTCTGGACTTTAGTGACTCATTGGGAAAACGTAGGCTCATATCGTAGAGCGTTGAGCAATAACGACGTAAAGATGAATGCGATTCCACTTCTTGCACAGGCAATTGACGAGCCCGGTGCATATGAAAGGCCGCACTCAGAGTAAAATTTAGGCACGGAAGTAACACCAGTTGCTTTTCGCCGACAGCCAGCCGGATGGAGAATATTGTGGCAACGGACCGTTTAGAAAATATTGTTGGACTCGCAAAGCGTCGAGGATTTGTATTTCCCTCATCTGAAATTTATGGCGGATTACGTGCATCGTGGGATTACGGCCCACTTGGAGTAGAACTCAAGAACAATGTAAAGCGCCAATGGTGGAAAGCCATGGTTGTGGGACGCGAAGATATTGTCGGGCTTGATTCATGTGTGATCTTGGCGCGTGAAGTGTGGGAAGCATCAGGACACGTTGCAACATTTAGTGATCCACTTACAGAGTGCACCGCATGCCACAAGCGCTATCGCGCAGACCACCTAGAAGAGGCATATGAAGCTAAGCACAAAAAAGCTCCAGCTTCACTAGCCGATATTAACTGCCCAGCATGTGGCAATAAAGGTCAGTTCACAGAACCTAAACAATTTAGCGGAATGCTCAAGACTTACCTTGGACCCGTTGAAGATGAATCAGGGCTAGCGTTTTTGCGCCCTGAAACTGCTCAAGGAATCTTTATTAACTTTGATCAAGTAATGACGACCTCTCGCAAGAAGCCACCATTTGGTATTGGGCAGATTGGTAAGTCTTTCCGTAATGAGATTACTCCAGGAAACTTTATTTTCCGCACACGTGAGTTTGAGCAGATGGAGATGGAGTTCTTTGTAGTTCCAGGAACTGATGAAGAGTGGCATCAATATTGGATTGATACTCGCATGGCTTGGTATACCGGTCTTGGAATTAACCCAGATCGTTTACGAATTTTTGATCATCCAAAAGAGAAGTTGTCGCACTATTCAAAGCGCACAGCAGATATTGAATACAAGTTTGAGTTTGCCGGAACTGAGTGGGGCGAGCTAGAAGGTATTGCTAATCGCACAGATTTTGATCTCAAAGCTCACTCAGCGGCATCTGGAAAAGACCTGTCCTACTTTGATCAAGAAAAGGGAGAGCGTTGGACTCCTTATGTGATTGAGCCTGCAGCAGGTGTTGATCGTTGCACGCTGACATTCTTGATGGATGCATTTACTGAAGATGAAGCACCTAATAGCAAGGGCGAAATGGAAAAGCGTGCAGTATTAAAACTTGATTATCGCTTAGCACCAATCAAGGTTGCAGTTCTTCCACTTTCACGTAACGCTGATTTATCACCAAAGGCTAGAGATTTGGCCGCGCAGCTTCGTAAGAACTGGGCAATTGATTTCGATGACTCAGGTGCTATTGGTCGTCGTTATCGTCGCCAAGATGAAATCGGTACTCCTTACTGCATCACTATTGATTTTGAGACTTTAGAGGATCATGCAGTAACAATTCGCGATCGCGACACAATGGCGCAAGAACGTATCGCCCTTGATCAGGTTGAAGCTTGGTTGGCACCGCGATTACTAGGCTGCTAAAACCTCTCCTTCTGCCACTAGCAAGTGGTGATCATTTAATTGATCCACCCGTTGTGCTTGCTCCCATGGCAGGAATAACTAATGCACCTTTTCGCACGCTCTGTCGTGAACAAGGTGCTGGTCTTTTCGTATCTGAGATGGTCACAGCTCGCGCTCTCATTGAGCGCCGCCCAGAGACAATGCGCATGATTGTTCCGGGTAAAGATGAATGGCCTCGATCTGTCCAGCTTTATAGCGTGGATCCAACAACTATGCGCGCTGCTGTAACAATGTTGGGTAAAGAGAACTTAGCTGATCACATAGATATGAACTTTGGCTGCCCAGTTCCGAAAGTTACGCGAAAAGGTGGGGGAGCAGCCCTTCCCTATAAGCGCAAACTATTTTCAAATATTGTCCAAGCAGCAGTTGAAGCTGCAAAACCATTTGGGATTCCGGTAACGGTAAAGATGAGAATAGGCATTGATACAGATCACCACACGTATTTAGAAGCAGCGCAGACTGCAGCAGATCTAGGTGTTGCCTGGGTTGCATTGCATGCGCGCACCGCAGCGCAGATGTATGAAGGAAAAGCAGATTGGTCTGCAATTGCACAGTTAGTTGAGCATTTAAAGCCAAGTGGAGTACCGGTTTTAGGCAATGGAGATATCTGGTCTGGCAATGACGCCGTAGAAATGGTGAAGCAAACTGGATGCGCCGGAGTAGTTGTGGGCCGTGGTTGCTTAGGAAGACCGTGGCTATTTACAGATTTAGTAAGTGCACTTGAAGGCGGGGAAAAGGAGATGCTTCCTAACCTTCATCAGGTGCGTGAAGTGATGTTTAGGCATGCGAATTTGATTGTCGAATATTTAGAGTCGCAAGATCGCGGAATGCGCGATATGCGAAAGCATATGGCCTGGTACTTAAAGGGCTTTAGAGTTGCCCGAGAAATTCGCCATGATTTAGGAATGGTTTCTTCACTGGAAGAGATGCGCACATTACTTGATCAATTAGAGGATCAGCCATACCCGGTTGAAGTGGGCGATAAACCACGTGGTCGCACAAGTCATGGCCGCCCACCAACATTGCCTGAAGGTTGGCTAGATGATCCCGATGAACTAGTTCATGTTGAACTAGAGGATGCATTCTCCGGCGGTTAAATGTTTCTCTTTAGATGGATTCGTCGGACAATCACAATCATCGTTGTTATCGCTTTGATTGCACCTGGCTATGCCGTTTCTCAAGTGTGGCGTGCTGCAAAGAATCCAATTGTGCGAAACGCTGATGTCATTGTTGTTTTAGGAGCTGCGCAGTTAAACGGTAAACCGGGTGAAGCTCTGGAAGCACGTTTGATTGAAGCAAAAAGAATCTTTGATTTAGGGTATGCGCCAACAATTATTACTGTGGGCGCAGGAGCACCAGGGGACCGCACAACAGAGGCAGCTTCAGGAAAGTATTGGCTTCGCACACATGGCATACCATCGAAGAAAATAACTGCAATTGAAGAAGGCAGAGATACTTTATCGAGCACTAAGGCTTATACAGCTGTCATGAAGAAACGATATGTCAGTGATGTCATCATTGTTACTGATCCTTATCACTGCAAACGTGCAATGACTATGGCAAATGATCAAGGGGTAGTCAGTACTTGTTCACCAGTTCAAAGTGGCCCCAATACGATTTCTGCCTCAAGTTATAAGTATTTATTGCGCGAAGCCGGGGCGTATTTGGTGCATATAACTGTGGGTCGGCGAGGTATTAAAGTCAGTGATCATTTACCCGGTGCTGACATCGTCACTAAGGTTATGCCGTGAGCTATAGCCAGCATGATCAAGAGCGATTTCTTGATGAACCAGCAAAGCGTGCTGGACGAACAGAGTTCATGCGCGATCGCGCACGTGTTATTCACTCAGCTGCACTTCGACGTTTAGCTGCAAAGACACAAGTGGCGGTGCCGTGGGAAAATGATTTTCAGCGCACACGTTTGTCTCACTCTTTAGAGTGCGCACAGATTGGTCGCGAACTCGGTGAATCACTAGGAGCTGATCCAGATTTGCAGGACACAGCTTGTCTTGCTCATGATTTAGGTCATCCACCTTTTGGTCACAACGGTGAAGAAGCGTTAGCCTCTATTGCAACAGAGTTTGGTGGCTTTGAGGGAAATGCCCAAAGTTTTCGTTTGTTGGTGCGCCTTGAAGCAAAGACAGTTGATAGTGATGGAAAAAGTATGGGACTTAATTTAACTAGAGCATCACTTGATGGGGCTACTAAGTATCCATGGCCACGTTCGCATAATCTGCGCAAGTTTGGTGTTTATGATGATGATGTTGCAGTTTTCGATTGGATGCGCAAAGGTGCTCCAATCCATAAGAAATGTATTGAAGCCCAGATTATGGATTGGTCAGATGATTGCGCCTATTCCGTACATGATTTAGAAGATGCGATTTTTGCTAATCAAATATCGGTCAAAAACTTTGAAACTGACTTTGAAGATCTTTATTCAGTAATGGTCCATGACTATGGCAGTGATGCATCTGAGCAAGAAGCAGTGGATGCCCACAAACGCTTGTCTATACTTTCTGCCTGGCCACATTATTACGATGGAACACTTCGATCACTTGCACGCCTAAAGGATTCAACAAGTCAGCTCATTGGCCGCTTTGTTTTAGCTGCAGAGTTAGAAACGCGCAAAGTTCATGGCGATGGTCCGCTTTCTCGCTATAGCGCAGACCTTGAAATCCCACGTGAACAAAAAATTGAAGTGGATTTCCTAAAGGCCATTGCAGGGCACTACTTAATCAATGCTGCGCACTCACAAGATCGTTATGCTAAGCAGCAAGTAATCATCAGCGAACTCGTTGAAATGCTACGTGCTCGAGCACCACAGGAGTTGGATTCCTTTTTCCTTAAAAGCTGGAATGAAGCCGGCGATGAAAAGGCTCGCATGCGCGTGATTATTGATCAAGTAGCAGCCTTAACTGACCCTGGTGCATACGCCCTCCACGCCCGTTTGTTAGCTTCTCGTTAAGATGAACCTATGAGCGGTCGCATTCGGGATGAAGATGTTGCATATATCCGCGACCGTGCACCGATTGATGAAATCGTAGGGGAGTACGTTCAGCTAAAGAGCGCTGGCGGAGGACAAAAGAAAGGCCTGTGTCCTTTCCATGATGAAAAATCTCCCTCATTTCACGTAACACCGAGTAAAGGTTATTTCCACTGCTTTGGTTGCCAAACTGGCGGAGATGTCATCGCATTCTTAATGAAGATTGACCACCTTACTTTTACTGAAACTATTGAACGCCTTGCAGATCGCATGAGCTACACATTGCGCTATGACGAAGGTGGTTCATCCGCGCCAACATTTTCTGCCGGTGCTCGCTCACGTCTGATTGCCGCAAACACAGAGGCTGCACGTTTTTATCAAGAACAACTCAATACTTCTCCTGATGCCGCACACGGTAGAGATTTACTGACTAAACGCGGTTTTGATAAAGATGCATGCATGCAATTTGGTGTGGGATTTGCACCAGATGAATGGGATGCATTAACTAAGCATTTACGCGCACAGGGTTACAGCATCGATGAACTTGAAACAGCTGGACTTTCAAAGATGGGACAGCGCGGACCAATCGATAGATTCCGCAATCGCCTAACGTGGCCGATCAGAGATATCTCTGGAGATGTTGTTGGTTTTGGTTGTCGAAAGCTTGCAAGTGATGAGCAAGATCAGGGGCCTAAGTACCTTAATACTCCAGAGACACCTGTCTATAAAAAGAGCCAAGTTCTCTATGGTTTAGATGCTGCTAAAAAAGAGATCGCAAAGAAGCGCCAGGCCGTCATAGTTGAGGGATATACCGATGTGATGGCAGCTCAATTGGCAGGAATCACAACTGCAGTTGCAACATGTGGCACAGCCTTTGGCGCAGACCACATCCGCATTTTGCGCAGATTACTGATGGATGATGATTCATTTAGAGGCGAAGTAATCTTTACTTTCGATGGTGATGCTGCTGGCCAAAAAGCTGCCCTTCGTGCATTTAGTGAAGATCAAAAGTTTGTGACGCAAACATTTGTGGCCGTTGAGCCAGATGGTTTAGATCCATGCGAGCTACGTCAACAAAAGGGTGATTTAGCGCTACGTGATCTCATCGCTCGCAGAGTTCCACTCTTTGAATTTGCCATCCGCGCTGAACTTGCACATCACAAATTAGATAGTGCAGAGGGGCGTGTGAATGCCCTCAATGCTGCAGCACCTCTTGTTGCACAGATTCGCGATAAATCTCTTCGCCCTGAATACACCCGTTTACTCGCTGGGTGGCTAGGGACAGAAGTTGAAATTGTTTCAAAGGTTGTTGCCCAAGGTGTGAAGAGTCAACCTAAAGTGAGCGAAAATATTGAGCCAACAACGCAAGAAAATAGTAATTGGCGACCTGATCCCAATGAAGCACGATTGATTTTAGAGCGCGAAGTACTAAAGGCCAGATTGCAAGAAGCTGCGCTGTTTACTGGAACTTTGTGGAGTGATATTGAACCAGGTGCATTTACGCACCCTGCCTATAAAGAACTTCGAAAGACCATAGATGAAACACCAGTAATTTCAACTGAAACCATCAATGATGAGAGAATCAAAACTTTGTTTACCGAGCTAACAGTTGAACCCATTCACGCCGACGGAAAACCAACCGCTACCTATGTTGAGAGCATCATTGCACGATTGCGTGAGGTTGCAATATCTCGCTCCATCGCAGAACTTAAATCATCGCTCCAACGACTCAATCCCGTTGAAAATGAAATTGAATACAACGCAGCTTTTGCGCAATTAGTTGCCCTAGAAAACGCCCGTAGAAATCTGCATGAATTGGCGCTCGGAGGCCTTTAAAAGCCCTCAATTTCAGCCAAGGCCTGTGCGTGCGCTAGAGTTTGCGCTCTACTGATCCCTGATAGCTCAACGGCAGAGCAGTCGACTGTTAATCGACAGGTTCTTGGTTCGAATCCAAGTCAGGGAGCTTTTCTACTCGGCCTTTTTTCAGACTAACCTTTACTATGTATCTTATGAGCATGCTTAAAAGCTATGTGCGCACAGCCAGCTCCTCATGGCGCAACCAGGCACCTGCTTTTAGAGTCATGCGCCTCTGGCTTGGAATCACTTGGATTTATGCGGGTTGGGATAAAGCAAGTGATCCAGGTTTTCTAACTGCTAGCTCTTCTACTTACATTGGAACACAACTATCTGGCTATTCAACACACTCCCCAGTTGGTTTTGCCTTTATTAAGCTGATTGAACATGCCACTGTGGTTGGCGCTTTTGTGATGATCTCTGAGTTTGCAATCGGACTTGCAACACTCCTCTGGGTTGCACCGCGTTTGGCAGCATTCGGTGGATTTTTGATGTCACTAGGTTTGTGGCTTGCTGATACTTTTCATGTCACTCCCTACTTCTTGGCAAGTAATACGGCATATGCGGTTTTATGGTTGACTTACTTATTACTCTTAGTTGGAAATGGCAAACGAAAGGTTTTTACAATGTCATTAGAGCGTCGCAGCGTGTTACGCGTTGGAATTACTGCTGTATTAGCTGTTGCATTTGCAGGGGTAGGCAAGTTCTTTGCTAAAGCTGCACCTGCAACTAGTTCTTCGGCAGCAGGCAAAGGCACAAAGATTGTTAAATTGGCATCACTTAAAGTCGGGGCTTCCCGTAACTTTGTTGCCAGCAACGGCGCACCATCAATTCTTTTTAGAACTAAGACTGGTGTTTTTGCTTATTCAGCTATTTGTACACACCAGGGCTGCACCGTTGCATATTCAGCCTCCAGCAAGACAATGAAATGTCCGTGTCATCAAGCTGAGTTTGATCCGTATAAATCTGCACAAGTTGTTAATGGTCCGGCAGTGAATCCGCTTGGAAAAGTGAAAGTTGCGGTTAAAGGCGCTTGGGTAGTTGAGGCCTAACTTGAGAAAAAGATTTTGGCGGTATTGTTAAGCCATGGCTCTCTTTAGACTTAACGTCTCTCTTCCAGATCGTCCTGGTTCACTTGGTTTACTGGCATCTGCAATCGGTGCTGCAGGCGGAGACATTCGTGGATTAGTAGTTCTTAAATCTGAAGATGGACGCGGTTATGACGAGATTACTGTTGCAGTGCCAGGAAGTGATCCCACAGATTTGCTTAATGTTTTAGGGGTAATTGGTGGCGTAGAAGTGGTTTCAATTACCCCCGCTGAATAACCTCTGCGCCTTGGCTTGGAAGTGAAGTAAAAAAGCGTGGTGCTTTAAATCGATTATCAGCAAAAGCCTTTTCAATAGCTGCAATAGTTTCTGTTGTGTGTGAAGCCTTAATAAGTGCAATTGCGCTTCCACCAAATCCACCACCCACCATGCGCGCACCTAATGCTCCCGCAGCAATTGATGCATCTACTGCGCAATTGAGTTCTCGGCATGAGACGTTGTAATCATCACGAAGTGAAGCGTGGGATTGATTGAGAAGTTGTCCAAGAGAATTAAAATCCTTCTTTTCAAGAATCTCTACCGCATCCATAACACGTTTCATCTCAGTGACTGCATGGCGAGCTCTGCAGAATTCTGTATCAGTAAGCAGATTGCGTGAAGACTCAAGTTGATCTGATGAGAGCTCGCGCAAAGAAGGGATACCTAACTTTGCAACGACTGATTCACATGATGCACGGCGCTCGGCGTAACCACCATCGGTGAGGGAGTGGTGAGCTTGTGTGTCAATGATGAGGAGTTCAAGACCACTGGAAGCAACATCAAATGCAATATGTCGAGTTGTTAAGTCGCGGCAATCTAATAAAAGCGCAGAACCAGAGTGAGCCATGAGTGAGACTGATTGATCCATGATTCCGCACGGCACACCTACATAGTCATTTTCTGCTTTTTGAGTTAAACGTGCTAAATCTTCTAATGAATGACCCAATGAAAAGAGATGATTAAGGGCGGTAGCAACGCTGCACTCAAGGGCTGCAGATGAAGATAAACCGGCTCCGAGAGGAACATGGCCATCAATCATGATGTCTATGCCACTAGTTATTCCAAGAGACCAGATAACACCGAATGGATATCGCTCCCACTCACCTTTGAGCCCAGGCTTAATGGCATCAAGGTTTTGTTCAATAACTTTGTTTCTACGCTGCATTGAGCTGATGCGTACTTTGCGATCATTGCGCACACGAATAGCTGCAAAGGTCCGGTCTTTAATGGCAAAAGGGAGCACAAAACCATCGCTGTAGTCGATGTGTTCTCCGATTAAGTTCACTCGCCCAGGTGCTGCAGCGATGATGTCTGGGGCAGCGCCAAATGCCTGTACAAATCGTTTATCTATATCTGACATGAATTACCTAGCTAAGAGCTGCCAAAGTATCGGCAACCATGACATCAATTCCTCTAGTTGGGCTCCAGCCAAGTTTTGTCTTTGCCTTATTGATATCTGCAATTAAAACCGCAGGATCTCCAGCACGACGTGGTGAATCAAGGGTTGGAATTTGATGACTGATGGCCTTTGAGGCAGCAGCCACAACTTCTCGTACTGAATAGCCATCACCGCTACCTAAGTTATAGATCTCGTGGACGCGCGCTTGAAGAGTTTCTAAGGCTTTAATGTGAGCATCGATTAAATCAACAACGTGCACATAGTCGCGCACACAAGTCCCATCAGCAGTTGGCCAATCAGTGCCAAATATCTGTACTGGGTCTTGTTTGGTACTCCTTAAAACATTTGGAATCAAATGTGTCTCTGGGTTGTGGCGCTCAGCTAACCAACCCCGCTTTGATTTAAGTGCACCAGCCACATTGAAATAACGCAGTGATGCGGCAGCAATCCCACGAGAGGAAGCCTCTGCAGTAATCATTTTATCGATTTCTAATTTAGTGGCGCCATAAGGATTAGTTGGCTTGGTAGGTGCAGTTTCCGGAATAGGAGTTTTTTCAGGTTCACCATAAGTTGCAGCAGATGAAGAGAAAACTAACTTCGTTACTCCACTTTTGTGCATTTCATTGAGCAAATTACGGGAACCATCAACGTTTACTTGGTGATATAGGTCAGGCTTTTCAACAGATTCACCCACAAGTGATTTACCAGCAAAGTGCATGACTGCATCAACACCAACAAGGGCTTGGGCTAAGTCACCGGAACTCAGAAGTGAGCCTTGAATAAAGCTCACACCTGCCGGGGCTGTGTCGGCATGGCCAGTACTGCAATCATCGATAATAGATATTTCATAACCTTGGGAAAGCAAAATATCCACTGCGGTAGAACCGATATAGCCAGTGCCACCAGTTACCAATACCCGCATTACAAAACTACTTCACGCAGCTGCGCCGCTGATTGCTCAGGGCGCATATCCATAATGAATGCACCCATGGCAGATTCAGATCCAGCCAGATATTTCAATTTTCCAGGAGCGCGGCGCACGCTGGTGATTTGCCAGTGCAAGCGCAACACATCGCGACCAACACGAACAGGTGCTTGGTGCCATGCGGCGATATAGGCCATATCAATTCCAAAGACACCATCAAGGCGCTTCATCACTTCAAGCGCGATGGGAGCAAAAGCATCGCGGTCCTTCTCTGTCAGTCCAGCTAAATCTGCAACTGGATTAAGCGGCGCTACGTGAATTTCAAATGGATAACGCGCCGCATATGGGACAAATGCGATCCATCGATCATTGCGGGCGATGATGCGCTCTTCATCACGGATTTCACGTGCTACAACCTCATCAAATAAAACTTTACCGGTGGAGTCTTTGTATTTATTAGCTGCCGCTAACATCTTTTCAACGCGAGGTGGGATAAATGAATAGGCATAAATCTGACCATGTGGGTGCGTGAGGGTCACGCCAATTTCTTCTCCGCGGTTTTCAAAGGGCGCAATATGTTCAATGAAGCTCTCTTTCGAGAGTTCGGCTGTGCGATCAATCCATGCTTCAAGCAGTACTCGCACACGAGCAGGTGTTAAATCTTTAAATGCATTTCCATGCTCTGCTGTAAAACAGATAACTTCACATTTTCCTGCAGCGCTTCCTAAATCAGTTTCTGGTCCAACTTGATCCGGTAATGCCCAATCACCAATTGGAGGGCGAAGAGAAGGGGAGCGGTTATCAAAGACAACTACTTCAAAATCAGATTCAGGAATTTCAGTTAAGAGTTCTCCTGTTGTTGGACAGAGCGGACAGAGTTCTTTAGGAGGTAAAAAGATTCGGCCTTGGCGATGAGATGCCATGGCAATCCACTCATTAACCAAGGGATCGAGTCGAAGTTCACCAATTGCTGGTTGTTCTTCCACAGGACGGGCATCTTTAGCACTTCGGTTTTGGCCAGAAGTGTCGTAATAGCGAATAGTGCGCCCATCGGCCATCTGGCGATCATTTCGAAGGATGCCAGCGCTTAGTTTTTTACTCTGCTCCATAGTGTCGTTACTCTACCTTTGTGACTAAGCAAACTGCACTTCTGAGCGCTCCAACTTCCTCGTTGCTTATTGAGGTTGTTAATGGGGCCTTGGTAATTCGCCATTGGGGAGCCCCAATTCTTGGGCAAAACCATGACATCGCGCTAGCTAGTCAAGTATCCATTGCAAATAGTTCGTGGGATGAACCACAGCTGCCAGGTTTGATGCGCGAGAGTTCACGTGGTTTCTTAGGCCGTGCATCATTATCTGGTCACCGCAATGGAAAAGCATGGTCAACTAAGTTTGAAGTAACAGATTTTCACCATCAAGGTAATCACTGCGCGGTAACTCTGAGAGACTTTCATGCTGAATTAGAAGTTGCAGTAAGTTTTGATTTAGATGCTTTTGGAGTTCTTATTCAAAAGGCAACAGTAAAAAATATTGGAAACTCTGATTATATTCTTAATGAATTTATTCACTGGTTGCCATTGCCGCAAGAGGCAACTCAGACTTTAGATTTTGCAGGACGCTGGTCAAATGAGCGACAACCACAACGTCGTGACATTCAAATTGGCACATGGGTACGTGAATCCCGCGAGGGCAGAAGCGGCCACAACTTCTCTATTGCAGATATTGCTTTAACTGCGCAAACATCTTTTCAAACTGGAAGTGCTTGGGCGACAAGCATTGCATGGAGCGGTAATTCACATTATCTAGTTGAGCGGGGTTTTGATGGACAGCAATCAATGGGAGCCGGTGAACTCTTGCTTGCCGGTGAAGTTATTCTTAAGGCAAATGAAATCTATGAAGCCCCAGCTTTGTATGCTGTGTATTCCAATCATGGTTTAGATGGCATCAGCGCGACATTTCATTCGCATCTTCGTGCACGAGCCATCCATCCAAAACGTCCACGTCCACTGACTTTGAATGTGTGGGAAGCGCTCTATTTTGATCATAATGAAGTCAAGATAAGAGAGCTCGTTGATGTTGCTGCCCAAGTTGGTATTGAACGCATTGTTTTAGATGATGGCTGGTTTCATTCCCGTCGCAATGACCGCTCAGGCTTAGGGGATTGGGTTATTGATCCTGCCGTGTGGCCAAATGGTTTAACGCCAATCATTGAATACATCAATAGCAAGGGAATTGAGTTTGGTCTTTGGTTTGAAGGCGAAATGGTTAACCCTGACTCTGATTTATATCGTGCTCACCCCGAGTGGATATTGCGTGAAGGTGATCGAACTCCACCGCTATGGCGCCATCAACTCGTTCTAGATCTTGGGCATGAAGATGCATATAAGCATGTCTTGGAACAAACCTCTGCTGTGTTAGCTGCTCATAAGATTGCTTACATTAAGTGGGATCACAACCGTGTATTAGTTGATGCAGGGCATTTAGGTGTTGCTGGTGTGCGCCGCCAAACACAAGGGATTTATCGTTTGTTTGCAGAGTTAAAAAAGCGCCATCCAGGACTTGAAATTGAATCATGTGCATCTGGCGGAGGGCGTATTGATCTAGGTGTTATTGATTATGTTGATCGCTTCTGGACAAGTGATAACAACGATGCTCTAGAGCGCCAAACTATTCAGCGCTGGACATCCCAAGTTATCCCACCTGAAATGCTGGGAACACATATTGGACCAACTCATGGACATCAAACTGGGCGCACATTAGAACTTTCTATGCGCGCAATAACGGCCCTCTTTGGACATGCTGGTATTGAATGGAACATAACGCAAGCAACTGCCGAAGAGCGGGCAAATCTTGCCACTTGGGCGAAGTACTACAAAGACAATCGCGCCTTGTTACACAGTGGAAAATCTGTTCGCGTTGATTATCCAGATGAGCATGGGTATCTATATGGAGTTGTTGCTGGTGATACAAAGAGATCAATATTTGCTTACGTTCAGCTTACTCCGACTGTGGCAATTCACCCTGCAGCTCTTAAATTCCCTGGATTAGATGCAACTGCTTCTTACTCAATCAAGGCTGTTTATCCAGCAGGCAAACCACGATTCATGTTAATCACTCCACCGCAGTGGATGGATGGCATAACGATGTCAGGTTCAGCCCTTGCAACTATTGGAGTGAGCGCACCGATTCTTGCACCAGCGAATGCAGTGCTGATCGAAATTACAAAGCTTTAATCGACCCAGTTCAAAGTTCGCTCAACTGCTTTCTTCCACTGCTTATAGCCGGCTTCGCGCACTTCTAGCGTTGAAGTGGGTGACCAGCGTCGTGATTGTTGCCATTGTTTTTTAACTTCATCTTGAGAACTCCAATAACCAACAGCAAGTCCAGCTGCATAGGCCGCACCGAGGGCAGTCGTCTCACCGATCAGTGGGCGAGTGATATCAATTCCCATGATGTCGGCCTGCATTTGCATACACAAAGAGTTAGCAGTGATGCCACCATCAACACGCATTTCGTGCATTGGAACACCGCTGTCAGCAACCATTGCATCCATAACATCGCGGGTTTGATAACAAATTGCTTCAAGGGCAGCGCGGGCAAGGTGGGCTTTTGTTGCAGCCCGAGTTAATCCAACAATTGCACCGCGTGCATCGCTGCGCCAATACGGTGCAAAGAGGCCTGAGAATGCGGGCACAAAGTAAACCCCTGCAGTGTCGGTGACTGATGATGCAAGATTTTCAGTTTCAGCAGCGTTAGTGATGATGCCTAATTGATCGCGCAGCCATTGGATTGCCGAGCCAGTGACGGCAACCGAACCCTCTAAAGCGTAATGTGCGGGCTGATTACCGAATTTAAAGCAGAGGGTTGTGAGCAAACCATTTTTAGATCGCACGATCTCCGTGCCAGTGTTGAGCAGAGCAAAGTTTCCAGTGCCATATGTGGTTTTAGATTCACCGCGTTCAAAGCAAACCTGTCCAACCATTGCAGCTTGCTGGTCTCCTAAGATTCCAGCGATTGGAATAGAAGTTCCAAATGGGCCGTGAGGATCGGTGGTTGCATACAGTTCAGAGGAAGATTTAATCTCAGGAAGACAACTTCGTGAAACTCCAAAAATATCTAGAAGCTCTTGATCCCACTCAAGGGTTTCAAGGTTCATGAGTAATGTGCGACTGGCGTTGGTCACATCGGTTAAGTGAACTCCGCCGCGAACTCCTCCTGAAAGATTCCACAACAACCATGAATCAACAGTTCCCATACGTGCATTTTCACTTTTTGCAGCAGGAAGATTGTTCAAAAACCAGTTCATCTTGCTGCCGGCAAAATATGGAGCAATCGTTAAGCCAGTCTTAAAGCGGATTGTCTGCTGTTGGGCATCAGTTAATGTTGAGAGAAAATCTGTTGTTCTGGTGTCTTGCCATACGATGGCATTAGATAGAGGTTGCCCAGTGCTTACATCCCAAACCACTGTGGTTTCGCGTTGATTGGTGATTCCAATAGCTGCTAAATCTGAGCCCAAGATGTCGGCCTGCTTGAGTGCGCCAGCGATAACTTCTTGAACGCGTTGCCAAATTTCAGCTGCATCATGCTCAACCCACCCGGGGTGAGGCATTATTTGGCGATGTTCGAGTTGGTGCTGGCCAATAACTTTGCCCGAGTGGTCAAAGATCATGAAACGAGTACTTGAAGTCCCTTGATCCAGGCTGCCGATATAAGTCACAAAGAGAAAACCTTTCACAATTAAGTTAGGCTTACTCTACCCAGATGCAATGGAGAATCAACGCTTATGTTCCTGTCACAGCTAAGCCCTCAGCAGCGTGATAGCGCCATTGCACAATTATCGAGTCAATCCTTTGACATCTTAGTTATAGGCGGGGGAGTCACAGGCGTTGGGGCGGCCCTTGATGCAGCATCGCGTGGTCTGAAAGTAGCTCTAATTGAATCCCAAGATTTAGCTTCTGGAACTTCGAGTCGCTCTAGCAAACTTATTCATGGTGGCCTGCGATATCTAGAACAATATGACTTTAAGTTAGTACGTGAAGCACTCCATGAGCGCGAACTCATGGTTTCCTCTTTATCTCCACACCTAGTTAAGCCAGTTGGATTCTTATTTCCGCTGACAGAAAAATTCAAAGAACGCACATACATTGGTGCAGGTCTTGCACTCTATGACGCCCTTCGAGGTTTTCAACGCGCCCTTCCTTGGCACAAACACATTGGTCAAAAGCAGATCAATGAGATTGCACCATCTTTGCGCCCGGATTTAATTACTGGAGCAATTAAGTATTTTGATGCACAGGTAGATGATGCACGGCACACAATGACTATCGCGCGCACTGCTGCCCGCCATGGCGCAGTGATTGCAACACGAGTGAGTGCACAATCTCTTTTGCGTGAAGGCAAGCGCGTTGTAGGAGTGAAAGCTAAAGATTTAGTCTCAGGAAAAACAATTAATATCACTGCAACAGCAACAGTCATGTGTGCTGGTGTTTGGAGCGATGAGCTGCATGCAAAGTTTGAATTAAAGCCTGGCTATGGCGTGACCATGAGTAAGGGTGTTCATATCGTTCTACCAGGCTCAGCAATTAAATCTAATGCTGGAATTATTCTCAAGACTGCGGTTTCAGTTTTGTTCTTGATTCCATGGGGAGATAAGTGGATTGTTGGAACTACAGATACTCCATACACCGGAGATCGAGCAGAACCTTATGCAAGTCGCGAAGATGTTCAATACATTTTGGATCAAGCCAATCGCGTACTCTCTCCTAAATTAGATGTTTCTCAAATTATTGGTGTGTATGCAGGCTTGCGACCTTTGGTAGCAAACAACAAGGACTCTGCAACAACCAAACTCTCTCGCGAACACACAGTTGATCGACCAGCGCCAGGATTTGTGAGTATTGCCGGTGGTAAATACACCACCTATCGAGTGATGGCTAAAGATGCAATTGATCGCGCGGTCATTGAACTTCGCGCCATTAAGCCTGAGTCTGTAACAGAAAAGCTCCCACTAGTGGGGGCCGATGGTTACTTTGCTCTAGTCCAGCAGGTTGAGCGCTTAAGTGAAAGCAGTGGACTAGATACCCAAACTATTACTCACTTGCTAGATCGCTATGGCTCAATGATTAGTGAAGTTCTTGCACTTATCGAAGCAAACCCAAAGCTTGCTACCAAAGTGGATAAAGATCTGCTTTATATAAAGGCTGAGATTGAATATGCGGCAAGTTATGAAGGAGCTCGAACAGTGGATGATGTAATTTCGCGCCGAACTCGCATTGCTTTTGAAGCCAGTGATCACGGTGTGCACTTAGCCGATGAGATTGCCGCCATTATTGCGCCAGTGCTTGGGTGGAGTGCAAAAGAGCAAAAAGCTTCCGTTGCTGCCTATGAGGAACTTGTGGATCGTGAGCTTGAGGCACTTGATGAACTTCTAGAAGAGCATGAAAGAGTTAGTTCTTAATCTGCTTTGAACAACCATCTACTGAAGGTTTTTTCGTTGGCTTCTTGGATGGCTCTGGTGTAGGTGTTGGTCCTTGAACCACAGTGAAAGTTACTGCTTGAGAGCTTTGCGCATGTGTTTGTGAAACATCGGTATAAACGACTGTTCCACTATAAGTTCCGGCAGGAACTCCCTTAATAGCCAAGGTCCACTCACCACTTGTGGCGCGCAAAACAGTTTGAACTGGTTTAGTTTTTGGCGCAGTTGCAGCGTCAAAGACAAGTTTTACCGCACCAGTCACAACAGGTGTTGAGTCAGGCCGCGTGACAGTTGTTTTAAAGGTCACCAATTTGTTTGTTGTGCTGGCCGATTGTGCATTGATAACCATCTGAGTCGGCTCATTATTTGGCATCAAATCTACTAATGCCGGTGCCCAACTGCCCTTAGAGAGATTGAGGAAATCCGATGCACTTCCTCTGAATATATTGAGATCCAGTCGAGTTCCTGGCACACCATATTTAGGTGCAATTCCACAGGATGTGTATTGCCAGATAGTCCATTGCGAATCACAGTTAGCGCCAGTCCATGAGTGAACAAAGCAACCGCCAGCTTTAATACCTGGTTGATTGATGGGATTAAAGGGATCAATTGCATACTGGGCAAGCCATAGAGGATATTGGGATAATGTGGCACTCTTATTCATTGAACTCTCTAGAAAGTTTGAATAGGAATAAATGATTGGAGTTCTTCCAGTCTTTTCTTTGAGAATTCCTAAGAATGTTTCTGCCCATAAAGTCACTGCAGCGCGAGTGGCATATTTCTGGCACGCGCCAGAAGAAGATACGCGCACACACTTATTCTCAAGATCGAGGGCATAGGAAAGATCTCTTTCGGTGTAACCACCGATAGCAGCTAATCTCCACAAGACTTTTTGGGCTTGGGCAGTTGCATCGCGGATGATTCCTGCTGAATCACTGACATCGGGCAAAATCGCATAGTGATAAAAACCGGTATAGAGACCAGCAGCTTGTGCCGCAGCGTGATCCATAATGAGGTACTTAAGTGCAAGTGCATCTGCTTCATCTCGAGTGTCAGAGGCCTTAATCATGACAAAGCGAAGTCCAGAGGCATAAGCAACTGAGAAATCAATAGCTTTGTCATTTGGATGTTGCCATCTACTCACATCGGCCCCATGAATGCGACCACCAGGACCTAAGGATTCAACAACCAAAGAAGGATCAGTACTTGAAATCTGTGGCAGTTTCTTCATCGTGATTGTGCGAATAGGGGAGTTTATTATTTTGCCTGAAACATTTACTTGAGCGCGATACTTAACAGGAATATCAAATGAAGTTGCAACGGCCACAATTTTCCACGTTCCTGCTTTTGTGGTCTTAGTCATAAAACGCGTGGTCTTCCAAGCACCTGAGGTATTACCTTGGATTTTAACGCTCAAGCCTGAACGAGCCGGCTTAATGGTGCCGTAGAAAGTGACAACTGAATCTGTCGCCGATGGTGTTTGTCTTAAGGAAAGAGTAAGTGAGCTTGCCGCTGCCTGAACTTGTGGCACATCAACTAGCAAAAGCGTCAGCGCTATAGCTGTGACTGCAGCACGGACCCTCATCGCTCACTTATTTCAACATCAATAGCCAGCACAGACTTAATCGTTTCAATGAGAATTTGCTGTTGCTTCAATCGAGTATCTGAGAATTCATGAGAGCTTGATAGTTTACGGGCATCTGAAAAATCTAAAGTAAGGGTCCTGCCATCAAATTCAGCCAAGCGCGCATCAAAGAAAGCTAGCCAAGAAATTCGATCTACTTCTAGAACTGCATCGAGGACTTCGTTCCATCGATGACGTATTTCTTGCAGTTCCATAGGCGCAAACTTTACCGATTAACTCTGCGCTATTAGTGGTGTGGCGCGCCTAACCATCGAAAATACTCACCAACAAGTTGGACTCGCATATTCATATTTGCATCTGGTTGCACATTCAACTCCTGTGCCACTCGTGAAATTACTTGTTCCACAGATTTCTCACTCACATAACGGGTGCGTCCTATTTGGGCATTAGTCATTCCGTCAGCAACTAATCGCAGAACTTCGGCTTGAGTGTTAGTCAAATGGGCCATCAACGCCAGAATGCCTTGCTCTTGAAATGAAGCATTACCGTTAATCCATACCACCTTGTGCTTTTCAACGGCCGAGATCTTTGATTCAGTGATGGCGGTGCACAAAACAGTGAAATCTACGATTGATTTCTTTATTAATATCTTTGCTCCGACTGGAACGTCATCATTGGATTCACCCATCAGGCGAAGATCTGAACAACTGTTGAGGATAACGATTCCAATATTTTGATTTATTTTACGCATGTTAACAGCGATTTTTACGGCAGATATGCCCACAATATTCATATCAAGTAAAATTACATCTGGTTGCAATCGTCGAAGTAAATTGATTGCAACGTTCTCACTCTTAGCTTCTCCGATCACATCAATCTCATGTAAGCGTAAAGCAGCAACCAGTGTGGACATTTCAAAAGCATCGTCAACTACAACTAATACGCGATTGTTCATGTCTTCAAGGTTAAACCTAAAGTAAATAATTACTCCGACATAAAGAGATTACTTAATCAATTGAGAGATGGCACTAGAAATCTGTGCTGTCATGATTTGTCAGAAATGGGGCTATCCCTAGATGCACTCTTTGCAGCATCTTTGGTGGCTAGATATTGCGGAGTTAAGTCTTAGAGCTATCAAGTGGGGCGGGTCGGGCTCGAACCGACGACGACAGAATTATGAGTTCGGAAGCGATGACTGGGAGTAACGCGGTTGAGCGTGGTTGACGCAGTCACAACTAACAACTTAAGTTCCGACGTCCTTCCAAAACGGCCTCTGTTGGTGGAGCAAGTGCACGGAATGTGCATTAGTTGTGGCGGGTCGGGCTCAAACCGGCTGCCATATTAGATGTCTCTTTCTTAAATCGATATTCAACGCTTCATGAGATGCATTGAGATGGCGAGCTGCGCCCGATGAAGTCTTGTAACGAGTTCAGATTGTCTGATTCCAAGATCCTGAGATACATCTGAAAAAGTCCGTTTTTGGTAGAAAATTCCCATCGCTACATCTTTGAGTGATTCAGGAAGTGTTTCGATTGCAGATAGAAGTTGCTTTGCAGGTATTTTTGAAAGATCTGCATCGCCATCTTCTTCGAAAGAGATATCTAGATCAAAAAAATTGCTCATAAGAAAATCTCGTTTCTCAAGTTATTAAGTTCCCGCCTCAAACCGATTCCTGCTGCTCCAACCAATTTACCTTGACGACGATAACTAAAAATAAAGTCTGCATCAAGACTTCCCTCTTGAAGTTCTACTTCATCAGCGATTTTAGGTTCTCCATAACTAAGGATGCTCATTTCGTATTGATCGCTCCAGAATGAAGGTAGTGGATTGAAATGTTCCGCAGGGTTGAAGTCACTAACAGAATCAGGATTTGCAGTATTGGCTATCTCTCGACCTACTCGCTTCCCACCTTCAATTGGGATATTCCAATGCTCAATTCGCCGAGCAGGAAGTTGTTGATTTACATAGGGGAAGCGAGCAATGTCTCCGACGACAAAGAAATTTTCGATCAATCCACCATCTATGTTAACTGCTCGAAGTGTCTTATCCGTAAGCACTCCGTTTGATTTGTCTAAACCACTTCCTTCAAGCCACTCAGTATTTGGTAACGAGCCAACCGCTTCAATAAAAATATCGCACTCGAGTGATTTTCCATCGCCAAGAATGACGCCCGTTACGAATGATTCGCCGACCAAATCCTTAACGGAATTATTCATATGAAAACGGACGCCTTTAGCTTCATGCCTAATCTGAATCTCATTACCGAATAATTCCCCAATTATTGGCGCTAATGGAGTATTTTCCATAGCAACTACATCAACTGAACAACCTAACTTCTTGAGAGTTGCTGCAAGCTCTAATCCAATAAATCCAGCACCAAGGATTACAACATGCTTGCCAGGAGCAACAGCAGAACGAATTCTCTTGGCATCGTCGTATGTTCGAAGTGAAAAGCGCCCAGATTCGACGAGATTTTGGAAATCCATTTTTCGAGAGCGCAATCCGGTAGCAGCGACTAGAAAGTTATATGAAAGTTTCTTGTTCGAACTGAGCACAACTTCGTTGTTCTGTATGTCGACAGATTTTGCCGGATCACCAAGAATAAAATCAGCCTTCAATTCTTCTGTATTTATCTTAAATGCCACCGAATTCAACTCTTTATCTTCAGCAAGGAGTGCTTTTGACAGAGGTGGACGGTTGTATGGCAGATGCTTCTCTGCTCCGATAAGAGTAATTTCACCTGTAAAACCGGAACGCCTTAAAGATTCTGCAGTGCGAAGCCCACCCATTGA
>OFRD01000242.1_pt1 | contig 20800 bp, 27 predicted proteins | sample 1543041 | NCBI WGS metagenome assembly OFRD01 (sample SAMN07774234, study PRJEB24372) | wastewater metagenome | isolation source: Exp Tend CN 100WW | collected 2016-02
ACAAACGCAACACAAACCGATATTGCTATTCTCGAAAGCTATGGCATGTCTAACCAGTCACCTAAGGCTAATCCTCCTGTCCGGGATCGGGTGGCTGCTGTTCAGGCTTTGCTGGAGAATGGCAAAGGTGAAGTAAGGATTCAAATTGCTGCGTCTTGCACCAAAATGATCCAATGCCTGGAACTGCAAAGCTATACCGAAAAAGGTGATCCAGACAAAGACGGTGGCTACGACCACATGAACGACGCGCTGGGTTATCTCATCTGGCGTGAGTTCAACCCGCTACACGCTGGTGCTGGACGCGGCACTGGCATTAGATTGTACTGATAAAGCGGCGTAGCACTGTGTACACGGGTTTCAACAGCTACAACATGCAGTTGACCCGCAAAGTTGCGGCGGTCAACGATCCCAACAGTGCCTGGGCCAACATGGAGCCCCACTGGATCCTGATCGAAGATCTGATGGGTGGCACCTACGAGATGCGCCGCAAGCATCGCCGCTACTTGCCACAGGAACCACGCGAAGAAGACGAGTCATACGACAACCGCCTAGCCCGCAGCGTTTGCCCGCCGTATTACCAACGCCTTGAACGGATGCTGGCTGGCATGTTGACCCGCAAGCCGGTACGCCTTGAAGAGGTGTCGGATGTGGTGCGTGAGCAACTGTTTGACGTAGACCTACAAGGCAACGATCTCAACATCTGGACCTATGAACTTGGACGCAAGATGGTTCGCTATGGCCACGCTGGCGTCCTTGTGGATGCTCCTGCTGCTGGTGAAAATGGACGACCATACTGGGTGACCTACACGCCGAGGGACATCCTTGGCTGGCGCACGGAAATGGATAACGGCGCCCAGAAGCTAAGCCAGTTGCGGCTGATGGAACGCATCGTGGTCGCAGATGGTCTGTATGGCGAAAAGCAGGTGGAACAGATCCGCGTGTTGACGCCCGGTGCGTTTGAACTGCACCAACGCAGCGAGAAAGCAAGCTGGGAGATCGTTGATGAAGGCACCACCAGCCTTAGCGAGATCCCGTTCAGCGTGGCCTACTCCAACCGCGTCGGCATGTTTGAATCACGCCCGCCGATGGAAGACATCGCTGAGCTGAACCTGAAGACGTACCAGATCCAGTCCGACCTGGACAACATGCTGCACATCAGCGGCGTTCCGATGCTGGCGTTTTACGGCTTCCCAACATCCGCTGAGGAAGTCAGCGCTGGCCCTGGTGAAGCAATCGCGTTCCCTGCTGATGGCCGCGCCGAGTACATCGAACCTGCTGGCAAGTCTTACGATTCCCAATTCAAACGGCTGGAGCAACTAGCTGGTCAGATCAACGAATTGGGTTTGTCCGCTGTCCTAGGCCAGAAGCTATCGGCTGAAACTGCCGAGGCCAAGCGCATTGACCGCAGTCAAGGTGACAGCACCATGATGGTGATCGCCCAGCAGGTGCAGGACACCATTGACAACTGCCTGCGGTTCCACGCCGAGTACCTGAACATCACCCAGGTGGGCAACAGCATCGTGAACCGCGACTTCGTTGGTGCGCGGCTTGAACCAGCCGATCAGCTTGCCTTACTCCAGACTTACACCGCTGGTGTGATTAGCCAGAAGACGCTGCTGGAGCAGCTGGCAAATGGCGACGTGCTTGGTGATGACTTCGAGGTTGAAGAGGAACTGATGGCCACGCAAAACGGCGGCCTGATCGAGATGGCTGGCGGTCAGCAGCAGCAGGTTGAGGACAGCATCCCCGAGGACATCAGCACTGACGATTCATGACCTACAGCGGCGGCGTCACCCAGCGGCTGCTTGACATTGACCAGTTCAAGCGGCGGATCAACCGCAACGATCCTGTTGCGAACATTTACCGCAATGCGATTGACCTGAACCGCTACAGCAACGCCGTAGCCAACCAAGTGGTCACCGCATACAACGATGTGATCCTTAGCGCAGTGGATGACCTGCGGCGTATAGACATGGGTATATCCACAGCAGGCGGTGGAATCGTGTCCCCTGCCAGCTACCAAGCGCAGCGCTTACGGGTGATCCTGGCCCAACTGCGGGAATCACTGGACACCTGGGCAGGCACCAGTACGGCATTGGTATCGGGTGAACTGCAAGGCTTAGCCGAGCTGCAAACGCAGTTCATCACCGATCAGATGCGGCTTGCTATCCGTGGTGGTGTGGCTGATGCGCGTGAGCTGCTGCCATCCCAAGTAGATGCCTTGCAGATGGTGCGCACGGTGCAGGTGGCGCCAAACTTTGCAGCCACTGTGGTCAGCGTTGATCCCACAGCAATCAACTTCACGCTTCCCGGCACTGGCGCCTTCAACCTGACTGCTGGTCAAGGTGCAGCAATCACGCTGCCAAATGGGCAGATCGTTGAAAAAGCATTCCGTGGTCTGGCTGAGTCCCAAGCGCAGATGTTCAACACCGTGGTGCGTAACGGCGTCCTGACCGGCGAACCAACGCCACAGATCGCACGACGCCTGGTCGGCAACCTTGACTTTGGGCAGCAGGCTATGTCAGTCCGACAACGTGCTCTAGCCGGTGGTGAGGTGACAAAGATGGCAAATAACCAGGTGCTCACCATCGTGCGAACCAGTGTGCAGGACGTAAGCAACCAAGCCAGCCAGCAGGTGTACCGCGCCAATTCAGACATCACCGGCAAGTACAGGTACGTCGCCACGCTTGACGGTCGCACCTCACCAATCTGCCGCTCACTTGACGGCCAAGAGTTTAAGTATGGCGACGGTCCAACACCACCTGTCCACTTCAACTGCCGCAGTACCACCATCCCGATCATTGATTACAAGGCACTTGGCATCCCACCACCGGACTGGGGCACTGGTCCTAGCACGCGTGCATCAGCAGATGGCCCGGTGTCTGGCAGCCTCAACTATGGCGAGTGGCTTAAAGGTCAACACCAGGCATATCGAGAGGAAGTGCTCGGCAAAACTCGTGCTGCGTACTTTGACAAACTGGCCGAAAAGACCAATCCGCAAAAGGCTTTAGTACAGTTGGTCCGCGAAGACGGCAGCGAAGTAACGTTGAAGCAGCTACAGCAACGATATGGAGAACCCTAAGATCCGCTACTACCTTGACGGTCGCGTTCATTCCGACTGGGTTGAGGTCACCGTTGGCGAGGCTGTTGTAGTCGCACGGCTACAGAAGGTGGAAGACGGCACCATCCAATGGGTTGATCAGTCCGGCCTACCATTGGGTCAGACGGAACGTATTACCCATGCCCAGGAAGATGGCGAAACCAGGCCTGTACGCAAACATCGCCGCAAAACGGAAGCGGATTGAATCCGGCAGCGATGAGCGCATGGCTCGTCGTGGTGAAGAAGGTCGCCCCAGTGCGGCAGACTTCAAGGCCGCTGCTAAAACTGCTAAGCCACGGAAACCGAAGAAGAAAAAGTGATCACCTATCGCGGCGAGCAATTTGACGGGTACAACCAACCCAAGCGGACGCCTAAGCATCCGAACAAATCCCATGCCGTACTGGCAAAGGATGGTGAAACCGTCAAGTTGATTCGCTTCGGCCAGCAAGGTGTCAGTGGCAGCCCACCACGCAAGACCGAATCAGACGCTGACAAGGCACGACGCGACGCCTTCAAGGCACGTCATGCCGAAAACATTGCCAAAGGCAAAATGTCAGCCGCTTACTGGGCAAACAAGGTCAAGTGGTGATCTCCTGCTGATTGATCCATTCCTTCAGCGCCACCACATAGCCACGCAATAGATCCGCCTGCTTCAGGTGCCACACGTCACCAGTGGCCAAATACAGCCGCACATGGTTGTCCACGCCATGCAGCGCTTCCTTGATCACCGGGTTCCAAGGTTCCCGGATCGGTGTGTTCCACTCGCGCTTGGCCACGACTGCAAAGCTGTCATACACTGAACGTGAACACCCTACGGGCATTTCATGACTGACGATGTGATCCAGGAACCTACGGTGACTGGTGGCGACGATACAGATGCACTCAAACGCAGCATTGAGGCACTGGAACGCAAAAACTATGAGCTGATCGCCAAGCTCAAGGAAAACAAAGCCAAGGCACCTACTATCCCTGATGGCATCAATGTTGATGAGTTGATCGAGTTCAAACGCAACTACGAGCAACAGCAACTTGAACAGCAAGGCAAGTACGGTGAAGCACGGCAGGCATTGGAACAACAGTTCCGTTCAGCCACTGCCGAAAAGGATCAACGCATCAGTGAACTGGAAACCCGCGTCCGCGAGTTGGAACTGATGACGCCTGCCATGACTGCACTGGCTGAGATCGTCCATGATCCTGACTACGTTCTAAAAAGCAAACTCAGCAGCGATCAAATCGAGCGCGAACCTGATGGCACAGTCGTTGTGGTCGATGGTTACCAGCGCACTCCTGTTGCTGAATGGGCCAAGTCACTACCAACCTGGATGCAAAAAGCACCCAAGCCACAGGGCAGTGGCGCACCAGCCGGTCGCAGCAATGGCGCTGAAATTACTGGCGTGAAAAATCCATTCATGCCAGAAAACTTCAACCTGACCGAACAATCACGGCTATACAGAACTGACCGTGATATGTACGATCGGTTGAAGGCAGCAGCTAACCGCTAAGCTGTACGCATTAGCAGCAAGGTTACGCCGAGCCGCTGGGTTACGCCCACCACGCACAAAACATTCTTTGGAGAAACACCGTGGCGACACTTCGCTCCGATGTAATCATCCCTGAGGTTTTTACTCCGTACGTCATTGAGCAATCCACCCAACGGAACCAGTTCCTGGCTTCGGGTGTTGCCCAACCGATGGCTGAGCTGAATGCCGGAGAAGGCGGTGATTTCGTCAACGTTCCCTTCTGGAAAGCCAACCTGTCTGGCGATCTGGAAGTTCTTTCTGACAGCACTTCGCTGACACCCGGCAAAATCACTGCTGACAAGCAAGTTGGCGTGATCCTGCACCGTGGTCGTGCCTTTGAGGCTCGTGACCTGGCTGCACTTGCCGCCGGTTCTGATCCCATGGCCGCCATCGGCGCCAAGGTCGGTGAGTATGTTGCCAACCAGCAACAGGCTGACCTGTACAAGTGTCTGGAAGGTGTGTTCGGTGCCTTGACCGGTTCCGATTCACCTGCTTTTGACGCACTGCGTTTTGACACCAGCGGCATGACCGCACTGGGTCCCAAGCAAGTTGCCCAGGCACGCGCCAAACTCGGCGATCAAGGCGACAAGCTGTCCGCTGTGGCCATGCACTCTGCTTGCTACTACGACCTCGTAGAGCGCAAGGCGATTGACTATGTGACCAACACGGAAGCCCGCCTGAGCACTGCTGCTACCGGCGCCAGCACAATTAACGCCATCGGCGGTTCTATTGCTGGTTCCTTCAGCAACGAGTACAGCGTCCCCACCTACATGGGTCTGCGTGTGATCGTCTCTGACGACATCACCAACTCTGGTGGTAACTACGCTTGCTACTTCTTCACCAACGGCGCCATCGCCACTGGTGAGCAAGCTGCAATGCGCACCGAGACTGACCGGGACATCCTGGCCAAATCCGACGCCATGTCGCTCGACATGCACTACCTGTACCACCCTGTTGGCGCTAAGTGGGCGGTGACTACCACCAACCCAACTCGCGCTCAACTGGCAACGGTGGGTAACTGGTCGAAGGTGTACGAAACCAAGAACATTGGTATCGTGCGTGCGACCATCACCTCCAACTTTGATTGATAGGAGGAACTAACCATGGCCCAACCTTCCCAGTTTGAACTGTCCACAGAGCAGTTGATCGTTGCTGATCACTACATCGCCTCTTCGGTGGCTGATGTCCAGTTCTTCACCGCCCCAGTGAAGTGCCAAGTGGTCACCATCCGCGAGGTGCACGCTACCGCCGGTTCTGATGGCTCTGATGTCACCGCAACGATTCGTCGTTGCCAAGGCACCGAAGCCGCTACCGCAGGTGACGACCTGCTCGGCACCACCAAGATCAACCTCAAGGGCACTGCTCTTACCGAGCAGAAGTTCGATGCGGCTGATTCGGGTGAGCTGACCAGCACCACCGCCAACCTGATCCTTGAGGCTGGCGATCGCCTGTCCCTGGACGTGACCGGCACCACCACTGCGGTTGCTGGCGTGATCATCAGCGTGCTGCTTGAGCGCGTCTGATGGGTTTGTTCGCTTTCCGGCGACTGCGTGAACAGGAGGCTGCCTCTAACGAGGTGGCCTCTTTTCCCGTTGAAGAGCCAGCTACTGTGGAAGTAGCACCCGAAGAAATTACCGAGCCGGTTAATGGCAATCGCTCTAGACGCAACAATCGGCGGAAGCTCAGCGAACACCTACCTGACGCTGGCTGACGCGCAAGCCATTGTTGATGGTCTGGTGCTTGATGCGGATGTGACCGCATGGGGCACCGCGACCACCGACGCCAAGAACCGCGCATTGTATACCGCTGCACAGAGGCTGGACCGTGAACGTTTTCTTGGTGCTCGCGCTACTGACACCCAGTCAATGCAGTGGCCTAGAACTGGAGTACGGAAGCCTGATACATACATCAATACCTACGCAACTGGTTTCCCGTTTCGCATTACCACGGACTACTTCACTGACGGTGAGATTCCCACGCAGATCAAGCAAGCCCAGGTGGTGCTGGCCGTCTACCTCAACAACAACACTGATGGCCTCGGCCTGAGTGGTCTTGAGGATTACAACAGCGTTACCATCGGCCCGATCAGCGTCAGCGTGAATGCCAGCAGTCCACAGGCTGGTGCGGATAAGGTGCCGCCAATGATGGAACGGTATCTAACTGGCCTTAGAATCAGTGGACCAGGCAACATCGCCATCCGCCGGAGCTGATCATGGGTGATTCCAACGTATTAGGCATTGATTATTCCAAAGGCGCAACTTTTGTTGACGCCGCAACAACAGTGACTGGCCGCTGGTGCGCGATTACTTTTTTTGGCAGCGCAGCAATCACTGAAATCATTAGTACCAACTATGACGGGGCATCATTGGCCGGTCATACTCCTACTGCTGGAGTAACGATTTATGGTGTTTTCACCAGCATTAACCTGTCGGCTGGCCACTGCATTGCCTACAAACTCTGATGGCACTAGCTTCCTCGCTACAGAAGACCGCCTCCAAGCTGATGGGCAAGTTTGGCGGTGCGTTGACCTATAGGCGGGTCGCCAGCGGCACCTACAACGCCGCCACAGGCGCGGTAACAGAGACAGCGACCGACTACAGCCTCCGTGGCGTGTTACAAGATGTGAACGCTCGTGAGGTCAATGAGCTGGTGCAGGCTGGTGACAAGCGGCTGTTTATTGCTGCAACCGATCTAGCCGTAACGCCCAGCACCGCTGACCGCGTGATCATCAGCACCGTGTCGCATCAGATCATCAACGTGCAGACCATCGAGCAAGACAACCAGGCAATCACCTACGAACTGGTCCTGCGAGCCTGATCATGGCAAGACGCATCAAGATTGGTGACATCGGCAACTTCTGCGAAGGCCAGATGAACCAGTTGGTGCGCGTGGTGGTGCTTGAGACAGATCAACAGGTAAAAACACAAAGCCCAGTGGATACTGGCCGTTTTCGTTCCAGCTGGGCGATTGGTGAGAATGCAACCGGCAATTACGACGCTGGAACCGGCGGATCGCTGGCACCCGTTGGGATCAACTACACACCTGGCAACGAACGTTTTGGCACCAGATACAACGTTCACAACTCGTTGCCATACGCTGAAGCGCTTGCCAATGGCCACAGCCGTCAAGCACCAGCAGGATGGATTGACATCATTGCCCGGCAGATGACCAACCGCGCCAGGCAACTGGCCGACATCATCGGGAGGAACGAGTAATGGCCGCACTAGATCTCAACGCAATTCGTGCCATCGTTGAAGGCCGCCTTGCCACTGAACTGGCCACCGCACCAGTCATCCCAGTGGTCTTCCACAACGTGGCATACACGCCCACGCCAGGCAGCACATGGGTGCAATGCACCGTCAGCTTTGGCAACAACAACTACCTCACCATGGGTAGCACCGCTGGCGCCAGTAACAGCGTCATCGGTGTCATCGTTGTAAATATCTTTTCCGCCAAAGGTGTTGGTCCCGGTGCCAATTTCACCGTCGGCAAAAGAGTACGGGACCTTTACAATAGAATTGTCGTATCCGGGGTTCGTTTTGATCCCCCAACTGGCCCAGAGGTGGTGGCCACGCCGTCTCCCGAAGGGTATTTCCAAACACAGGTCAGAATGACCTTTGAAACCTTCGAGGACCTCTAACCATGGCTTTCTATCGCGGCGAACAAGGCTCCGTCAAATTTGACGATGCTGGTACCACCACTGCCACCATTGCATCCACCCGTTCGTGGTCTATGACCATCGAGAAAGATGTACTGGAAACCACTGCTTTGGGTGCCACCTACAAGAGCAATATCGGTGGCTTGATTGCTGGTTCTGGCAGCGTCGAACTGATCTACTCCGCCAGTAGCGCTGACGAAACCAACACCTTCATCAAGGCTGCCAACACGGCAACTGATCAAGGCGGTGCAGCGTTTGAACTGTTTCTTGACACCACCGGCACCAAGAAAATCATCTTCAACGGATTGATTACTTCTGCCGATTACAGCGCTACCGTTGGCGAGTTAGAGGTCATTACCTGTAACTTTGTCACGACTGGAACCATCACCACCTCCATCTGATCATGGCTTTTTATCGCGGTGAACAAGGCACGGTTTTCTTTGACAAGGACAGTAGCGGTGGCGTCTCTGAGATTGCTGCCGTGCGTTCTTGGTCTTTGACCGTGGAAAAGGACGTACTTGAGACAACGGCTCAAGGCGCAACCTACAAGGCCAACATCGGTGGCCTGGTTGCAGGCAGCGGCAGCATGGAACTCATGTATGACGCGCCTAGTGCTGGCGACAAACTTGACCTGATCAAGGATGTCAACACTGTCACCGACGAAGGCAATGCTTCTGTCGAGTTGTACCTCGACGAAACCGGCGGCAAGAAAATTACCGGCAGCATTGTGATCACATCCACTGATTACAGTGCTACGGTTGGCGAACTGGAAGTGGTGACAGTTAACTTCACCATGAACGGTGCCATTACTACCTCGATCTAATGCCTGCCACACCACGCCCCGTTGATCTACTCACCGGGGCTTTTGACCTTAACCAGCGGCGTCAATTCAACATCAAAAAGGAAGACGGCACCGTGGTGCTGTCCTTGTACTTCAAGCCGATTACCCGCGCTGACCGTAAGCGGGCATCTGGCTTGGCTGGATCTGATGAAGCATTGGACATCAGCACTCAGATGCTGTGCCACATGGCCGAACTGGAAGATGGCAAAAAAGCTTTTGCGCCAGCCGATGCGGCCAAGCTGCAACGGGAACTGCCCGAGTCGGTGCTGAACGAACTGGAGTTGTTCCTGTTTGGTCTTGGTGCGCCTGAGTCGCTGGAAGAAGCAAAAAACGGCTAGAGGCCGATAGCTGGCTTTACTTTGAAATGTTCCTAGCCACCGAGCTAGGCATGACGGTGAGTCGGCTTCGGCAGGAACTGACGGATGCGGAGTTCATCCACTTTGCCGCGTACTACGAGCTGAAAGGCAAACGTGAACGCGAGGAAATGGACAAAGCCAAGCAGCGCAACAGGTAGACTTACGCAATAGCAGTGGTCGATCCGTGGCAGTAGCTTCAGTCGATATTCAAGTCAATAGCCAGGGTGCCGTTAGTGCACTTAGACAAACAACCGCAGCATCAAGGCAACTTGAGTCAGCTATTGGCAATCAGACCAAGCAAATACAAACCGCTGCCAATGGTATGCGGTATTTCACTGATGCAACTGGCCGTGCGCGTGCTGAGAATGGAAGATTCCTAAGTAGTACCGAAAAAGCAGCTGCTGGATTGAATAAACAAGCAGCCGCAGCAAATGGTCTTAAAGGTGTAATGGGCGAACTGTTGGGGGCCTTAGCGCTTGCCTCAACCGCAAAATTTGTATTTGCAAAAACGGCTGAGATTGAGACTCAGACCAGAAGCATCGAAGTATTGACTGGCAGTCTTTTAAAGGCAAAGCAAATTGTCAGCGAGTTGCAACAATACTCGAACGTCACGCCGTTTACCAGTTCAGAGGTTATTGATACCACAAAACGTTTGCTTGCCTATGGCATAACTAGCGAAAAAGTGGTTGAAACCACTAAGCGATTAGGCGATGTAGCTGGTGCCACTGGTGCAAATCTTGGCGAATTAAGCCTGGCCTATGGACAGGTGATGACAAAAGGTCGTTTGATGGGCGAAGAGAATATGCAGTTCCAAGAAAGAGGTATTGCGCTTCAAGAAGAACTGCGGAAGATGTACAAGATGAGTGGAAAAGAATTCAGCGATGCAATGAGCAAAGGACAAATATCAGCCGAAGCGGTTGAGGTTGCAATTATCCGGTTGACAAACAAAGGTGGCAAATATGCCAATGGTGCTATCGCTCAGAGTGATACGTTGAATGGCAAATTTTCAACTTTGACTGATTCTGTTGAAAACCTAGCAAGAACTGTTGGAACAGTATTTGCGCCTATGTTTAAATGGCTTCTGACTGAAGCCACAAACGTAATCAGTGTGATTACAGACGCCATCAATATGGCGGCACAAGGACCACAAAAGGCTCAGGTAATAGCTCAGATACGGGCAGGAAAAATTCCAACCGCCTCTATAAATCCAGTCGACTATCTGACTGGAAACACAACTAATAATAAGCTTCTTGAGATCCTCGGCAATGGCAATCTTGCTGCTGGTGACAAGATATTCAAGCAATTAGCGCGTCAGTCAAGCAAAGGTCCGGGATACTTGTCTGATCCGAATAAGCTTATTAAGCTTTTGCAACAGCAACCTGGAATCAAGGCGCCTACTGCACCCACTGTTGCAACCACTAATCCGCCGCCATTGCTTGCGGCAACTGGTGGAGCAAAAAAAGGTGGCAGCAAAGCCGCCGAAACTGCCGCTAAGCGAGCAGCAGAAGAGGCATTACGCCTCAAGAATTCATTAGGTGATCTTGGGACTGAATTAAGTCTCAAACAGCAAGTCTATGGTCTAGACAACAAGATTTTTGAAGCCAATCTACTCAACGATAAAGAAACTGCCATCCGATTGGAAGGTGAAAAGCGATTAGCCCAGATCAAAGCCGAAATCACAAAGCTTGAGTACGACAAGCTAAAACCGCAGGAACTGCAAGCAAAAATGCAAACCCTCTTGCAGGATAAAGTTATTGCTCAGCGAGACACGCAGCAGCAATTGATTTTGAATCAAGTGCAAGTAGCCAAACAGGCTGAAGCTGCAATACGCCCGATCATTCAAGAAGGTGAATTGCTAAAGGCAAAACTTGCTGGCACGGAACAGCAATATCAAAAGGAATTGCTGATCCGACAAATCCTTAAAGATAATCCAACGCTTCGCCGTGCAGATGTAGAAGCGCAGGTAGCACAAAATGAAGCACTACAAAAACAACTAAAGACAGTAGAGGACTTAAGCACCATTTACAACCAGATCGGAACGTCAATCACTACTGGCGTCTTGGACAGCATTACAGCAGCCGTTGAAGGCACCAAGAGTCTTGGTGAATCAGCCTCCCAAGTGTTGAAAGACATTGGAAAGCAACTGCTCAGAAGCGGCATCATGCAACTCCTGACCAGTCTTGCTGGCAACGACGGAGTTGGGTTCTTTAGTTTCTTGACTGGTGGCCTTGGCAAACGCGCCATGGGCGGTCCAGTCAGCGCCGGATCCTCCTACATGGTCGGCGAGCGTGGCCCCGAGCTGTTCACACCTAAGCATGGTGGCAGCATCGTGCCAAACAACGCGCTAGGCGGCGGCAGTACCAGCGTCGTGGTCAACGTGGATGCCAGCGGCAATTCCAACGTCCAAGGCGATCAGGCACAGTCAAGGCAGCTTGGCATTGCCGTTTCCGCTGCTGTGCAGGCAGAATTGGTCAAGCAACAACGCCCAGGCGGGCTCCTAGCCGGTACACGACGCTAATGGCTACTTTCCCAAGCATTGCGCCGACTTACGGCGCACAGAAGACCAGCCAGCCAAAGGTAACCAAGGTTCAGTACGGCGATGGCTATGAGATGCGTGCCGTTTTTGGCTTGAACCAGAATCCCAAAAGCTGGAGCCTCACTTGGGAAATATCAGAAGCTGATGCGGACACGATTGAAACATTTCTTGACGCCCGCGCCGGACAGGAATCATTTGACTGGACCGCGCCGGGCGAAGCAAGCAGTGCCAAGTTCGTTTGCGCAGAGTGGAACAAGTCGATCCCATACCTAAACCGCGCAACGGTTCAGGCTACGTTTACGCAAGTATTTGAACCCTAATGGCATATACAGCCTGGGCCGCTACTACCAGTTACGCCGTTGGTGCCATTGTCCGCGCCACGACGGTGCAGGATTTTGGCCTGGTGTTCAAATGCACCACAGCGGGCACTTCTGGTGCATCTGCACCGGCATGGCCAACGCTGATTGATGGCACCACGGTTGATGGCACGGTTACCTGGACGGGGATCAGCGCGGTCTACGAAGACCTCAGCGTGCTGGAACCAAACGCCATCATCGAATTGTTCCAGCTGCACCTTGACGCCACGCTGCATGGCAGTTCAGATATTTACTATTTCCACAATGGCGTAAATGCTGGCGTGACCGGCAACGTGGTGTGGAACGGCCAGTCTTATGTGCGCCTGCCGCTTGAGGCCACTGGCTTTGATTACAGCAGCAGCGGCAGCTTGCCACGCCCCAAGCTGGCCGTCAGCAATATTGGCATGTATATCACCGAAATCCTGCTGTCCGTCAATCGGATCACTACAGGCAACGACCTCGGCGGGGCCAAGGTGGTTCGCATCCGCACCTTGAAAAAATACTTGGACGGGCAGGCCGGTGCAGACCCGCACGCCAAATTCCCAGACGAGATCTGGTATGTGGATCGCAAGTCAAACGAAAACCGCGCCGTTGTTGAGTTTGAGCTGGCCAGCAAATTTGATCTTGTGGGCGTGATGCTTCCACGGCGTCAGGTCATTGCCAATGTTTGCCAGTGGGTTTATCGCGGTGGTGAGTGTGGATATACCGGCAGTAATTACTTCAACACGCAGGATCAAGTTGTTGGCACTTTGGCTTTGGATGCCTGTGGCAAACGGATTTCATCCTGTAAGTTACGGTTTGGCGCCACGGCTGAATTACCATTTGGCAGCTTCCCTGGAGCAGGTTTAAGCAAGTGATCATCAGCAAAGCACTAGAAGCCAAAATTCTGGAGCATTCTCAAGCTGAGGATCCACGCGAGTGCTGCGGTTTGGTTGCCGTGGTCAAAGGCCGCAAACGGTATTTTCCCTGCACCAACCTGGCCGATACGCCCGACGAGCATTTTGTGCTGAGTGGTGAGGATTACGCAGCGGTTGAGGATCAAGGCGAGATCGTGGCCATCGTTCACAGCCATCCAACTACGAATCCCAATCCAAGTCAGGCGGATCGTGTGGCCTGCGCAAAATCCGGCTTGCCGTGGTTCATCATCAATCCAAAAACTGGTGGTTCCAGCCTGACATTTCCCGAGGCATACGAGTTGCCTTATGTGGGGAGGGAGTTTTCCTTCGGGATTGTGGATTGTTACACGATGTGCCGGGACTGGTACGGCAAAGAATTTGGCCTCCAGCTCAGCGATTATCAACGCCGTGACAGGTTTTGGGAACGTGGCGAAAACCTATATCTGGACAACTTCCACCGTGAAGGATTCCACAGGGTGCCGTTTGATGAGCTGCAATACGGCGATGCGCTGCTGATGCAACTGGACTCCAAACTGCCTAACCACGCAGCCATCTACATTGGTGACCAGAAAATCCTGCACCACATCCAAGGCCGACTTAGCAGTAGGGACGTGCTGGGCGGCTACTATATCAAGAGCACTGCCATGGTCCTACGGCATGAAAGTCGTTAAGGTCTACGGCGCCCTACGCAAACGGTTGGGGCAATGCCGTTTCCAGTTTGAAGCCGATACACCAGCGCAGGCAATCAAGGCATTGTGTGTCAACTTCCCCGGCTTGGACAAGTGGCTGCTGGATAGTGAGCAAAATGGCGTGGCGTATCGCGTAACGATTGGTAAGGAAAAGATTGCGGCAAATGACCTATCACCGTTAGTAATGCCTTGGAGTGAGCGCCAAGTTTTCAGTATTACGCCCGTGATTGCCGGTGCAGGCCGAACTGGCGCAATGATTGGTATCGGTATCGGTTTGATTGCATTGGCAATTGTTGCTGGACCAGCTGTTGGTGGATTTTTAGGTCTTGGTGCATCTGCTTTTGGTACAGCAGCAACAGCTACAACTGCATTTTCTGGATTTATTTTAGGAGGAACAGCAGCAAGTATTATTGGTGGCATTGGCGTAAGTCTTGTTCTTGGAGGAATTGCCCAGTTAATTTCACCACAGCAGACTTATTCAAGCGTAGAACGTGGTAAGGAAGCAGCGCGATTTGAATCGTTTACATTTTCGGGAATCACCAACACGGTGCAACAAGGATTGCCAGTTCCAATTTGTTATGGCCGTGCTTACATTGGCTCGGCTGTAATCAGTAGCGGCCTTGACGTTGATCAACTGATATGACTATCTATCGCGCTATTCAAGGTTCTGGCGGCATGGGCGGTGGCGGCGGCAAAGGTGGTGGCGGCGGTGGCCAATCGCACACACCAACAGAAGCCGACGATTCACTCCAGTCGGTTCAATACGGCAGCGTACTTGACCTACTTAGCGAAGGTGAAATCGAAGGCATTGAAGGCGGTGTCAAAGGCATCTACCTTGATGGTACGCCAATTCAAAGCGATGGAGGCGCCGATAACTTTACTGGTTACACAGTTGTTACTCGCAATGGTACACAAAATCAATTTTATATTCCAAACACTAACGGCACTGAATCAGAAGAAGGTGTCAATGTAGAAGCCACTGCTAGCGCCTCAGTTACTCGCACAATTAGCGATGCTGACGTTGACCGTGTGCGAGTCACGGTGCAACTTCCTGCATTGCAAATTATTGAAGACGATGGTGACATTGTTGGCAATAGTGTAGATATTGAAATCCGAGTTCAATACGCTGGGGATGTTGGCTTTACAACCGTTATTGCTGACACCATTAGCGGCAAGACAACTAACAGTTATCAGCGTGATTACATATTGTCATTAAGCGGCAACTTTCCAGTCAATATTCGTTTGGTGCGTATTTCACCAGATTCTGGTAGTACCCGTATTCAAAACCGCACTTATTTTTACAGCTACACAGAAATTATCGACGAAAAATTTAGTTATCCCAACAGCGCCTTAGCCTTTCTCCGATTTGATAGCCGCCAGTTCAACAGCATTCCATCGCGTAAATATCTAGTACGCGGCATCAAGGTACAGCTACCCAGCAATGCCACGGTTGATACGACGAACTACCTTGGCCGCGTCACCTACTCAGGTGTGTGGGATGGCTCGCTAGAAGGAGCTGCCCAATGGTGTTCGGATCCTGCATGGTGCCTATGGGATCTGCTGACAAACACTCGTTACGGCGCAGGCATTCCAGAAAGCAGCCTGGACCGCTACGACTTCTATGCAATTAGCCAATACTGCAATGAACTTGTTAGCGACGGCAAAGGAACCCTGGAACCGCGCTTCCTTTGCAACCTACTGCTGAATAGCCGCGACGAGGTTTACAACGTAATCCAGGAATTTACTGCACTTTTCCGGGGCATCGCTTACTACGGTGCTGGCACCTTGGTTGTCAACCAAGACAGACCATCAGATCCGCAGTACGTAGTGACGGCTGCCAACGTAATCGACGGCATTTTCAATTACTCAGGCACTTCACAAAAAGCCCGCGCCAGCACTGCAACTATTGGATACCAGACCTACGAAGGCTTGGGCGAAGTTGAGTTTGAGTATGTTGAGGACGCCGATGCAATCGCCAAGTACGGCATCATCAACCGTGATGTCAAACTGCTGGGTTGCTATAGCCAAGGGCAAGCTCATCGCGCTGGCAAATGGACACTCCTAAGCGAGCAGAACCTTACTGAAACCGTCACGTTTGCCGTGTCACTGGAAAGCGGCATCATCTTGCGGCCTGGCATGGTGATCAGCGTTGCGGATCCCATGAAAGGTGGATCTCGCCGTGGTGGCCGTATCAGCAGCGCAACCACAACCACAATCACAATTGATAGCGCAACCGACCTTGATGTAATTGTTGCCAACAACGCCACGATTAGCGTAATGCTCCCAACAGGCTTGGTTGAGACACGGCCAATCCAAGGCCCCATTGCTGGCACAGTTGTCACCGTTGGCAATGCGTTTAGCAAAGCACCAAACCCCCAAGCTGTTTGGTTAATTGAAACGACTGACGTAGAACTGCAAACATTCCGCGTCATCACTGTTACCGAATCTGAGCCAGGTGTTTATGGCGTGACGGCGCTGGCGTACAACTCAACCATTTATGACGCAATCGAAAGTGATCTTAAAGTTGTCCCGCGTGACATTTCAAACCTGGCAGCTATTCCAGATCCAGTTACCGACCTTACTGGAACAGAACACCTTTACCAAGACGGCAACAGTGTCCTGACAGCATTTGACCTCAGTTGGATTGCGCCAAAGAACGTCAGTAGCTTCCGTGTGCAGCACAGACTAAATAATAACAACTGGATAACTTTTGAAACTACATCGCTTTCCACGCGAATCAACAGCTTGATTGCTGGCACCTTGCAGTTGCAAGTGCAATCTATTAACAACATTGGCAGAGCAAGCACGATTACAGCAGCATCATTTTCTATTGCAGGTAAAACTGCATTGCCTGCAAACGTACAAAACCTTACTATTGAACCCATCAACGCCAACAGCGCCCGCTTGCGCTGGAGCCAAACCACTGACCTTGACGTGGCAGTTGGCGGCACTGTTCACATCCGTCACAGCAGCAAAGCCGATGGCACCGCTAGCTGGAGCGATTCGGTTGACCTGATCCCCGCCAAGGCTGGTTCTTCGACAGAAGCCATTGTCCCCTTGGTCGAAGGTGAGATTTTTGTCAAATTCGAGGACGACGGCGGCAGACAATCAGCACTTGAAACCAGCGTCATCGTTGATTTTCCTGATGCGCTGGGCTACTTCCCGATCCAGGTTCGCCGCGAAGATCAAGATGCCCCACCATTCCAAGGCAGCAAAACAAACGTTTTCTACAGCGATGACCTAGATGGCCTGTGCCTTGACGGCGATGCAGATCTGGATAGCATCCCTGATTTTGACCTGATCACCAGCATCGACTACCTAGGCAACGTGCTTGGCACTGGCACTTACAACTTTGCCAACACTTTGGACCTAGGCACTGCCTATGCCGTTGATCTCAAGCGCTACTTCGTGACTCGTGGTTTTTACCCTAGTGACTTAATTGATTCAAGGCTGGAGTTAATTGATTTGTGGGATGACTTTGACGGCGGCATCATCGATCAGGTCAATGCCAAGCTTCTGATGCGAGCCACCAACGACAACCCGTCTGGAACACCTACTTGGACTGCATGGCAGGAATTTGTCAATGGTACGTTCAATGGTCGTGCGTTCCAGTTCAAGGCCGAGTTGACCTCCACCAACGCATCGCAGAACATCCTGGTGGATGAACTTGGCTATGAGGCCAGCTTTCAGCAACGTCAAGAGCAAAGCACTGCAACAATTGCCAGTGGTGCTGCCGCCAAACTGGTGACTTTTGATAAAGCGTTCTACACCGCTGGTAGCACGATCTTCCCAAGCGTTGGCATCACAGCGCAAAACATGGCGACTGGTGACTTCTTCACGGTTGGCAGTGTCACCGGCACCACGTTCACGGTTACCTTCCGTAACAGTGCTGGAACTGCTGTCGACCGCAATTTCACCTACACCGCTACCGGTTATGGACGGGCACTGTAGACTTGTGACACAACGATTCGGCTAATCAGTGGCAACCCACGATTACCTAATAGCCAACGGCACCGGTCAAGCTGTCAGGACTGACATACAAGCCGCCTTTAACGCTGTTGCTACCAACAACAGCAGTGCCACTGTCCCCGTTCCTAATTATCCGTATCAGTTGTGGGCGGACACGACGGCAGGTAGCCTAAAAATTCGCAGTGGTTCGGGCACAAGTGATGCCAGTGCAACGTGGTTCACTATCGGCACATTACAGACTGCCAACCTTGGCCTTGCATCATTGGCAGGCGCCACGTTCACGGGCGACGTGATCCTTGGCACGACCACCGCACTGGAACTGCCAGATGGCACAACTGGTCAGCGGCCTGGTAGTCCAGTAGCGGGCATGATCCGCTACAACACCTCGCTTGTTCAGTTTGAAGGTTATAAAAACAGCGTATGGGGCGCCATCGGCGGTGGCGCAACAGGTGGCAGTTCAGATGACGTGTTTTATGAAAACGGACAGACCGTCACAACCAACTACACTTTGAGTACCAACAAAAACGCAGTGACAGCAGGACCAGTTACGATAAACTCAGGCGTGACGGTCACAGTTCCGTCTGGCGCATCTTGGGTGGTGGTGTAAGTCATGCCAATTACGATCAACGGCTCTGGAACAGTTACCGGCATCAGCGCTGGTGGGTTGCCTGATGGCATCATCAAGGCTGCTGAACTTGATGGCGCACAGACCGGCACTGCCCCCATCTACGGGTGTCGCGCTTGGGTTAACTTTGATGGGGCTGGAACCATTGGCGTTAATCAAACAATTCGCGCAAGCGGGAATGTGACAAGCGTGTTAAAAAATGCGACGGGTAATTATACAATTACTTTTACAACAGCAATGCCAGATGCAAATTACTGCGTTGTGGCTATGGGGAAAGCAGGTGGCACAACCTATGGCAATAGTTGGTCAACAAATGTTCAAACCGATGACCCTACAGCTTCCACAGTAAGAATATCAAATTCACATCAAGACGACAATAGCAATACTGTTGCTTATACTGATTCATCCCACATGTATCTCGCCATCTTCCGCTAACCAGCCATGACCATACGTCTCAACGGTTCTACAGGCTACACGGAGATCGACGCTCCGGCGGTGGCGGGCTCCAACACGCTGCTGCTGCCTGCTAGCAACGGCAGCGCGTATCAGGTGGTGAGGAACGGTGCCACCGCAGGGTCGCTGGAGTTCACAGACAAGATCGTCAGTGGCACCGCTCAAGCCAGCACCAGCGGTACCAGCATTGATTTTACTAGCATTCCGAGCTGGGTGAAGCGGATTACGGTGATGTTTGACGGGGTGAGTACAACTAGCACTTCGCCAATCGGTGTCGCAGTTGGAACCGTTGCAGGCTTTATCACAAGCGGTTACGAGGGTGGAGCATCCAACCAAGCGGCAACGTTTACCGCAAATACAAATTGTTTGCTAATTAACCCAGCAAGTATTGCGGCAGGCGCCAGCCGAGGTCATGCAATCCTTACTCTTATTTCAAGCAATAGATGGATTTTTTCTGCTGGCGTCCAAAATGGAAGTACTAACCTTGCTGGCGCTGGCGGTGCTATTACTCTCTCCGGCACCCTAGATCGCGTTCGCATCACCACCGTCAACGGCACCGACACGTTCGACGCCGGGTCGATCAACATCCTTTACGAGTGATCCGATGAGCACACTTTCTACAACCAATCTCAAAAATGCCAGTTCAGGCAGCAACAACATTGTCCTGAACACGGATGGAACAACGACAATTGCAGCACCTAGCAATCTAATCAAGTCGGGCACCGCCGTTGCATCCACCAGCGGCACGTCAATTGACTTTACAAGTATTCCGTCATGGGTGAAGCGGGTGACGGTGATGTTTAACGGGGTCAGTACGAATGGGACGAGCAACCCAATTATCCGAATTGGCGCGGGCTCCGTAGATGTCACGGGATACGCAAGTGGCCTAGCATTTGCAACTACAAGTAGTTCAACTGCAATAGGGCCAGCAACAACAGGTTTCCCTTGGGGTGGTTCAACTGCAGCCAATACTATTTATGCAAATGCAACATTAAATTTGTTAGGCTCTAACCTATGGGTTTATTCTTTAACTGGTTATCTTGAAAGTAGTGGCGTTGCTTATGGAATGAGTGCGGGCGGATCTAAAACCCTCTCCGGCACCCTAGACCGCGTTCGTATCACGACTTTTGGCGGCACCGATACGTTCGATGCTGGCAGCATCAACATTCTTTACGAGGGCTAATCATGGAACGCATCGAGATCAACGTTATCACCGGCAAGCAAGTCACCATCCCCCTCACCGAAGAGGAGATTCTGGAGATTGAGTCGCGCCCAGAACCTGAGCCACCGGTTGAACTGACACCTGCTGAGAAATTGGCCGCGTCTGGGTTGACCGTGGATGAGTTGAAGGAACTCCTTGGTCTTAGCTAATGGCAGTCCGCGCAAAAGCTGGTGCAGCACACATCAGCCACCAGCCAGGTTCTCCCAAATTGACCAACCAAGGCCAAGGCAAACGTTCACGACCTAACCATGGCCGCAAAAAGCGCCGTGGCCAAGGTAAAGGTTAGACTGCTGCTATGGCGATAGCACCCGGCACATATAACATCAGCCTGCAACGCCGGGCGGATTACAGTGTCACGCTTCAGTTCAAAGACAGCACCGGCACTGCAATCAACCTAACTGGTTGGACGGCTGCGGCCCAAGCATGGAACCAGACGCGCACCACAAAATACGCTGATTTCACGGTCACCTACACCAACCGCAGCACCGGCACCATTGCCATTGCATTGACTAGCGGTCAAGCGGCAACGCTGCCTGATGAAGCGTATTACGACGTATTGCTCACAAATCCCAGTGGCCT
>OFRD01000243.1_pt1 | contig 20778 bp, 15 predicted proteins | sample 1543041 | NCBI WGS metagenome assembly OFRD01 (sample SAMN07774234, study PRJEB24372) | wastewater metagenome | isolation source: Exp Tend CN 100WW | collected 2016-02
TTCATGCGACGCCTGCGCCAGGAGCGGGCCGCCGGCAGTCATCTCTCTATCGCGCGGGTCATCCTGGGCGCCTCGCTGGAAGTGCGTCGGCCGATCGTCTATGCGACCCTGATCGTCGTGACGGCGGTGACGCCGGTGCTCTTCATGGAGGGCTTGTCGGGCGCCTTCTTCAAGCCGCTGGTGCAGGCCTATGTGCTGGCGATTTTGTCGTCCATGGTGGTGGCGGTCACGGTGACGCCCGCGCTGGGCTTGATTTTGCTGCGCAACGCCCCGCTGACGGGGCGGGGCTCGCCGCTGGTGGGCTGGCTGGCGGGCGGCTATGCCCGGCTGTTGAGCCAGGCGACCCGGGTGCCGCGTCTGGCCCCTGCCGTGGTGGCGCTGGTCACCGTGGGCGGTGCCGTGCTGTGGCCGCTGCTGGGCCATTCGCTGCTGCCGTCGTTCAAGGAGCGCGACTTTTTGATGCACTGGGTGACCAGCCCCGATACCTCGCACCCGGAGATGGTGCGCATCACCACGCAGGCCAGCAAAGAGCTGCGGGCCATCCCCGGCGTGCGCAATTTCGGGGCCCATATTGGCCAGGCTTTTGCCGCCGATGAGGTGGTCGGCGTCAACTTTGGCGAGAACTGGATCAGCATCTCTCCGACGGTGGATTACGACAAGACCCTGGCCGCGATTGACGAGCTGGTCAAAGGCTATCCCGGTTTGTACCGTGATCTGCAGACCTACCTGAAGGAGCGTATCCGCGAGGTGCTGACGGGCTCCGGCGAAGCCATTGTGGTGCGCCTTTTTGGTTCGGATATGGCCGTGCTGCGCGCGAAAGCGGAAGAGATCCGGCTCGCCATGGCGGACGTGGCGGGCCTGGATCACCTGCACAAAGAGCTGATTGTGGAGGTGCCGGAGATTCAGATCAAGTTGAAGCTCGACGCGGCGCAGCGCTACGGCCTGAAGCCGGGCGATGTGCGGCGCGCCTCGGCCGTGCTGGTCGCGGGCGAGGAAGTGGGCGACATCTTCAACGGCGGGCGCACTTACGACGTGCAGGTCTGGACCTCGCCCGAATGGCGCCACAGCCTGACCTCGCTGCAGCGCATGCTGATCAACACGCCCACCGGGGAGCGGGTGCGCCTGAGCGAAGTGGCCGACATTGCGATTGTTCCCAGTGCGAATGTGATCAAGCGCGAGAACGCCTCGCGCCGCATGGACGTGCATGCGAACGTGAAGGGGCGCGATCTGGAGGCGGTGGCGCAGGACGTGCAGCGCCGCTTGCAGAAAATCGAGTTCCCGATTGGTTACCGGGCCGTTCTGCAGGGCGAGTATGTTGAGCTGAAGGCGGCCCGTGAGCGCATCCTGTTCTACACCGGGCTCGCGCTGATCGCCATCCTGCTGTTGTTGCAGCTGACCTTTCGCAATTGGCGGCTGGCCCTGATCACCTTTCTGACCCTGCCCTTTGCACTGGTGGGCGGGGTGGTGGCGGCCTATTTTGCCGGGGGTGTGATCTCGCTGGGGTCGCTGGTCGGCTTCCTGACCGTGCTGGGCATTGCCGCGCGCAACGGCATCATGATGATGTGCCACTTCCAGCACCTGGAGCTGGAAGAAGGCGAGCCTTTCGGCCTGGCGCTGGTGTTGCGCGGCGCCCGCGAGCGGCTGTCGCCGATCCTGATGACGGCCGGGGCGGCCGGGCTCGCCGTGCTGCCGCTGGTCATCTTTGGCAACCTGCCGGGGCAGGAAATCGAGTACCCGATGGCGGTGGTGATTCTGGGCGGCCTCGTCACGTCCACCTTGCTCAACCTCTTCATCGTGCCCGCGCTGTACCTGCGCTTTGCTGAAGGGACGGCGCAGGATTCCGTGCGTATCAAGACTTTTCAGGCCGCTGCGGCCTGAGAGCGCACCCCCACACCACGCTCAACAGGGAGATCAACATGGGACGCACGCTTATCACAGGGATTCTGGTTCTCGGGATGTGCCAGGGCATCGCCCGGGCGGACGAATCGTTCGAGCGGATCAAGGTCTTTCTCGAACAAAACGTACAGGACCAGGATGCCGAAATCAAGATTGAGGCCACCGGCGGCAAAGGGGGCTTGAGCAGCCTGCAAGTCAAAGCCCCGGACGGCCGCATCGTGATCGACTTCAAGGCGCCCGACTCCCGGCTGGGCATGCGCACCCTGCTGCTGGAATCGCCGGAGCCCAAAAATGACGGGCATCTGCAAGCGGACTTCCCCGCCGGGGCCTACACCTTCTCCGGTCTCAGTACGGGGGGCGAGCGGCTGCAGGGCCAGGCGCTGCTGAGTCATGTGTTGCCGGAAGCGGCGGCCTTCGTTCACCCCCGGCCCGATGCGACGAATGTCCGCCACCAGCGGCTGCGCCTCAACTGGCGCGCCGTCAAGGGGCTGGCGTCCCAGATGGTGGTGATCGAGCAGGAGGCCTCGGGCCGAACCCTCAAAGCCAGCCTGCCCGGCAACGCCACCTCGTTCCAGGTGCCGGACGGGTTTTTGTTACCGGCCACCCCCTACAAGCTGGCGATTGGCAGCGTGGCCCAAAGCGGCAACTCTTCGTTCATCGAGACCGAATTCACCACCGCCAAGCGTTAACGGCAGCGAAAAGGAGCACACCATGAAAACGATGTACCGCAGTTTCGGCCAGCGCCAATCATCCGCCGCGCCGTTATGGCGGGCCCTGCTGCTGGCGGGGGCCGGGCTGGGCCTGCTGGGCGGCGCCAGCGGCGCGGAGGTGCGCAAGGATGCGGGCACCGAGGAGTTCGGCATGAGCCACAAAGAACTCGTGGTCGCCGTCGAGAAGGTGGAGAGCGTGATTGCGCAGTGCATGCGCGCGCAAGGCTTTGAGTACCTGGCGGTGGACTACGACACCGTGCGCAAAGGCATGAGCGCGGACAAGAAGCTGCCGGGCGTCAGCGAATCTGAATTTGTCGACCGGTACGGCTTCGGCGTGGCCACCCTGTACACCGGACGGCCCCCGCAGCTCGAAAGCGGTTACAGCCCCGGCAAGCTGGGGTTGGGCGAGCGCAATGTGGCCATTTACAAGGGCCTGTCGGCGCCCGACCAGGTGGCCTACAGCCGCGCCCTGTTCGGGCCGAACCCGGACGCCACCTTTGCGACCAGTCTGGAGCGGGAGAACTTCGCCCGCGTCGGCGGCTGCACACGCAAAGGCGTGGAGCAGGTCTTTACGCCCGAGCAGCTGGGCACGAGCTACTACAACCCCAAAGATGAGCAGATCAACAAGGATCCGCGCATGAAGGCGGCGCTGCGCAAGTACGCAGAAGGGATGCGCAAGCTGGGCTTTGACTACAGCCACCCCGATCAGGTCGAACCCGATGTGCGCAAACGGCTGGAGGTGCTGACGCAAGGGCAATCCATTCTGGCCGATCGTTTGTCATCCGAACAGCGGGGGGCACTGAAAGAATTGCAGAACTACGAGCGGCGCGTGGCCAAGAAGAACCGCGAGCTGGTGGAGGCGCTGATTGAGCCGGTGGAGGAGCAGATCGCGAAGGAAATGTTCGCGCGCGCCGGCAACAAGACGGGCAACAAATAAGCGGCACGCTGAGGTGAAACATGGCTTCCCGACGCATCAAATTATTGGCGACCGTTCTGGCGGGGGTGGCTGCGTTCGCAGCATTTGCCTGGGTTGCGGGCGCCCACATTGAGTCACCGGCTGATGTGGCCGCCAGAACGGCGCCGCCCACGCCCTCCCCGATCCTGGTGCCGGTCGAGCAGCGCGTGCTTGGCACCAGCCTGGTGACCCGTGGCACCGCCCGTTTTGGCTTGCCGCAGCCGGTGTCGCTGGCGCCGTCCACGCTGAAACCGGCTGCCGGTGTGATCACCCTGCTGCCCCTGCGCAATGCCCAGGTGGCGGAGGGCGGCTTGCTGCTGACCGCGTCGGGGCGCCCGGTGTTTGTGCTGCAGGGTGATTTGCCGATGTACCGCGACCTGGTGCCCGGTTTGCGCGGGGACGATGTGCGCCAGCTGGAGCAGGCACTGACGCGGCTGGGCTTCGATCCGGGCCCGGTGGACGGCCTCTACGACCCGCAAACGGCGGCGGCCGTGGCCCAGTGGTACAAGGCCAGGGGCTGGGAGCCGTTCGGCCCGACGCGCGAGCAGCTGGCCGCCCTGCACAGCCTGGAGCGCGAGGCCGGTGAGGCGGCCAAGGCGGCGTTGTCGGCGCAGGCCGCAGCGGCGGCGGCGGCGCCCGCCGTCGAGGCGGCGCGCACGGCGGCCGAGCATGGCGCCCGCCTGGCGGCGGCCGACTCCAGCGCCCGGGCAGACGAGGTGCGCGGGCTGGAGGCCAACCGCGAGACGGATCATGCGCTGGTGCTGCAAGTCGAGCGCGCCAAAGCCGAACATGCCAACACCGCCGCCGAGACCGAGCTGGCCGCGCAGATTGCCGACGAGGCCTTCATCAGCCTGGATCCGCGCCAGCCCGAGACGGCGCGCCTGGCCGCCAGGGCCAAGGTCGAACTGGCCCGCACCGCAGCGTCCAAAACGCGGCTCGAAGGCCGCTCGGCGGTGCTGGCCGCCGAGCGGGCAGCGGCGCAAGTGGGCCACAAGCTGGATCTCAGCCAGGGCGCCATGACCTCGGCGCGCATGGCCGAAAAAACCGCGCGTCTCGAAGGCGAACGGGCGGTGCGGGCCGCCCTCGCCGCGCAGGAGCTGAGCCAGCTGGACGCCCGCCTGGCGAACCAGCGTGCGCACCAGCTGGGCGAGGAACTGGCTCTGGCGCGCAAAAAGCTCGGCGTGCAGGTGCCGGTCGATGAAGTGGTGTTTGTGCGGGCGCTGCCGGTGCGCGTGGAGGAGCTCAAGGCGACGGTGGGCGCCGCCGCAAGCGGGGTGCTGCTGTCGGTCACCGACAACCAGTTGTCGATCGACTCAACCTTGCCGCTGGAGGCGGCGTCGCTGGTGAAGCCGGGCATGCGCGTGGTGATTGACGAGACCGCCCTCGCCGTTCACGCCACCGGCCTGGTGCAGAGCGTGGCGAGCACGCCGGGGACGCGCGGGGCGGACGGGTTTCACATCTACTTTGAGGTGCGGGTGGATCCGACCCCGGTGGTGCTCGAAGGCTTCTCCGTGCGGCTGACGATTCCCCTCCAGTCCACCCACGGCGCGGTCACGGCGGTGCCCGTCAGCGCCCTGTCGCTGGCGGCGGATGGCAGCTCGCGGGTGCAGGTGCAAGAGCAGGGCCAGTTGACCTATGTGGTGGTGGTGCCGGGCCTGTCGGCGGATGGCTTTGTCGAGGTCACGCCGCGCAGCGGCAAGCTGGCGCCCGGCCAACTCGTGGTGGTGGGCTACAACCAGCCCAAAGGCAAGGGTGAAAAATGAGTCCGGCCGATGTCCATGTGGTGCCCGATGCGCCCGCCAGGGTGCTGGAATTGCGCGGCATCGGGCGCCAATATGGCAGCGATCCGGCGGTGCATGCGCTGACCGATATCAACCTGACCCTGCACCGGGGGGACTGGCTGTCCATCACCGGCCCCTCCGGTGCCGGCAAGTCAACCCTGCTCAACATCATCGGCTGCCTCGACACGGCGAGCAGCGGCCACTACTTCATTGACGGCATTGACACGACCCGCCTGAGCGACGACGAACGGGCGGGGGTGCGCAGTCAGCGTATCGGGTTTGTGTTCCAGTCGTTTCATCTGCTGCCGTACCGCAGTGTGCTGGACAACGTGATGCTGGCCGAGGTCTATCGCCAGCAGCCGCCAGGCGGTCGGCGCGAGCGCGCCATGGCGGCCATCGAGCGCGTCGGGCTGACGCACCGGGCGGACTATCTGCCGATCAAACTCTCGGGCGGCGAGCGCCAGCGCGTGGCGATTGCGCGCGCCCTGATGGGCTCACCCAGCCTGCTGCTGTGTGACGAGCCCACCGGCAACCTGGACTCGAAGAACTCGGCGGCCCTGCTCGATTTTTTTGAGGAACTCAACGCCGCTGGCTTGACCCTGGTGGTTGTCACGCACGACGAGAACGTGGCGCGCCGGGCCGGTCGGCGCGTGCATATCGTGGATGGTGTGATGACGGAAGCGGGCGCGGGCCAGCGCCTGGCCGCCGCCCGGCCCGAACCAGCCTGCGGGGCGCCAGCGGCGGTGACCCCGGTGCCGCGCTCGGGTATCCGGGCGCGCGACCTGTTCAACGAGGCGCTGGCTGGCATGTTCGCCCGCCCCGAACGCATGCTGCTGACGGTGCTGGGGGTGGTGATCGGCATGGCCGCGCTGGTGGCCACGGTGGGGCTGACGCGCACGGCGGGCAACCGCATCATCAGCCAGTTTGACCAGCTGGCAGCCACCGAACTGTTTGTGAGCGCGCGTCCGGGTACCGCCACCGGCCTGGTCGATCCGCGCGCCATTCCCTGGGACGCGCCGGCCCGGCTGCAACGCCTGAACGGGGTGGCGGCGGTGGGTCTGGTCAGCGAGGTCGAGATTGGCGAGGCGCTGGTGAGTGCGTCGCCGGTGAACGACCCCCTGAACCCCAGCGCCATCAAGCTGGCGGTGCGCGCCGCCTCGCCCGACATGTTCCGCGCCGTGCGGGCCGATCTGGCAAGCGGGCGCTTTCCCGATGCCGGCCACTCCAGCCGGGCTGACAAAGTGGCCGTGCTGGGGCCCGATGCCGCCGCCCGGCTGGGCATTCTCGGACTGGAACGGCTGCCCGCGATCACCATTGGGGATCAGCCCTATATGGTGATCGGGGTGCTGCGTGACGTGGCGCGCAAGCCCGAGTTGCTGGGCTCGGTCATCATTCCCGAGGGCACGGCGCGCCGTTTCTTCGGCTTGGTCGGCCCCGGCACCGTGGTGGTCGAGACCCAGATCGGCGCCGCCTACCTGATTGCGGAGCAGGCCCGTCTGGCGCTGCGCCCCGACGATCCCCATGGGCTGAAGGTGCAGGTGCCGCAGGAGCCCAAACGGGTGCGCGACGAGGTGCAAAGCGACCTGAACCTGATGTTTCTGATGCTCGGCGGGCTGTCGCTGGTGGTGGGCGCGCTGGGCATTGCCAACATCACGCTGGTCGGCGTGATGGAGCGAACCGCCGAGATTGGCCTGCGCCGGGCGATGGGGGCGACGCGTCGGCATATCGCCCTGCAATTTCTGCTTGAAAGCGCCTCGATGGGCGTGGTGGGCGGCATTCTCGGTGCCAGTTTCGGGGTCTTGGTCGTCATCGGGGTTTCGGCCTACCAGGTCTGGAGCCCGGTGCTGGACCCGGCCGCCCCCCTGCTCGCGCCCTTGGTGGGGGGTGTGATTGGCGTGCTGTCGGGCCTCTACCCGGCGTCGCGGGCGGCACGCCTCGAACCGGTAGAAGCCTTCCACAACTGAGTTTTGAAGGAGACGCCATGAAGCTCGACCCCCTCTTCACCCGCAGTCTCACCTCGGCCTTGTGCCTGCTGGTTTGTGCGCCTTGCCTGGGCGCGGAGATCGGTGAGGCCGATGTGGCCGAGCTAAAGCGTGCCATCCAGGCGCTGCAGGCGCAAAACGGGGCGCTCGCGCAGCGCCTGCAGGCGCTGGAGGCCGAGCGCGCCAGTCCGGCACCCGCCGCCCCTGTGCTGGCAGCGCCCGCCCCGGCCGATACCGAGGCACTGACCCGGCGCGTGCAGGAGCTGGAGACCGGCAAGACGGCGCAGGAGGATGCGACCCGCGCCATCATCCGCGATTCGGTCTCGAAACTGGGCTCCAAAATCAACCAGGCGGTGACGCTGGGCGGCGCCCTCGAGATGCGGGCGGGTCGGGCGCAGGACTTTGCCGGGGAGACGACAAGCGCGCTGCACTTCAGCACGGCCGAGCTGGATCTGGAGATTCAGACCAATCCGTGGTCCACGGCCAGCCTGGTGATGGCCTATGTCGATGGTGGCGACCTTCTCTTTGCGAACAACCGGGGCTTCGAGTCGGGGGTGGATCGCTTCTCGGTGGACACGGCGTCCATCACGGTGGGCGATGTGCAGCGCTTCCCGCTCTACGTCAAGGCGGGCCGGATGAATCTGGCTTATGGCAGCTCGACCGGGGTACACCGCGCGGACGTGCTCTCGATCGAGAGCCCGCTGACGACCGACGCCTTTGAAGTGCGCCGCGATGCCATTGGCATCGGGTTTGCCTGGCCGACGCCCGCACCCACCCGCGCGGCCCCGCCGGTGGTGGTGCCCCCGGTACGCCCGCAGCTGCTGGCGCCGCTGGTCAGCGCGCTGGGCCAGCAACTCGGTTACACCGCGCCGCCGGAGCGGGTCAAACCGCCCAACCCGGTAAGCCAGGCGCACAACCCGCCGCCCTTTTACGGCAGCCTGTATTTCTACGAGGGCAACAGCCTGGGCTCCGAGCCGGGCTTTGCGCACAACCTCAATGGCCGGCTGGGCTATCGCGCCAGCGGCCATTGCGGCAAGGCCTACAGCGAACTGAGCAGCGCCGATCTCTGCCCCTGGTCGCTCGATTTCAATGTCGACTACATCTCGTCGGTGTTTGACAGCCGCTTTCTTTCGGCGGAATACCGGCCGTTCCTGGGCCAGCTCGGGCCGGTGCGTGGCCTGGCCTCAACGGTCAAACTGTCGCTCGGCCCGGTGCAGCTGGTGGGGGAGTGGAATGGCGCCATTGACCGCGCCGTGTTCCGCGATGCGGCCGGCACCCCGATCGACATCCAGCCCAGCGCCTGGCAACTGGCGCTGGGCTATCAGTTTGACTGGAATCCGTGGGTTGAGGCGATCGGGGCGCAAGGCACTTACGTGGCGCTGGGCTACTCGCGCAGCAGCGACCTGGCGGGCGCCCGCCAGTCCTTGAACAGCGGGCTCACGCGGGTGGGCTTCCTGCCCCGCTCGCGCTGGACGCTGACGTTCAGCGAGTGGGTGCAGGAGGGGCTCAAGGTGCAGCTGGAATACTCCCGCATCCAGGACTATGCCGTCACCCAAGGCGGCACCGGGGCCAGCGGCAACGGGCTGCAGATGTCGCTGACCTACAACTGGTAGGCCGGGTCGGCTTCATCGCGGGGCTCGCCGGGGTTGGCTCTGTTACGCTCATGAATGTCTCAAAACAGCCATTCAGTGATCCATCTATGCAAGTAAAAAGCCGGGCCGCCCTGGGCCAGTTGAGTGACATGGATCTGCGCCTGCTGCGGGTGTTCAAAAGCGTGGTCGAGTGCGGCGGCATGGCGGCGGCCGAGCTGGAGCTCAACATTGGCACCTCCACCGTCAGCCGCCACATCAAAGACCTGGAAACGCGCCTCGGGCTGACGCTGTGCCGCCGGGGCCGTGCCGGGTTTGCCCTGACCGCCGAGGGCCAGCAGATTTACAGCGAAACGCTGCGCCTGCTGGCCGGGGCCGAGGCCTTTCGCAGCAGCGTCGACGAGATTCACCGGCGCATGGGCGGTCAGCTGCAGATTGCGGTGTTTGACAAAACCGCCAGCAACCCGGCCGCCCACCTCGGCACGGCGATTGCGCTGTTCACCGAACTGGCGCCCGAGGTGAGCCTGCAGCTGCATGTGGCGCCCATCAATGCGATTGAGCGCGGCGTGCTGGACGGGCAGTTTCAGGTCGGCGTGATTCCGGGCCACCGCAGCTCGGAGACGCTGGCCTACGCGCCGCTGTTTGACGAAACCATGCTGCTGTACTGCGGCGCGCCGCATGCGCTGTTTCAGGGCGAGCCCGCCGACATGGGCTGGGACGCGCTGCGCGCCTACGCCTTTGCCGGGCTGGGCTACCACTCGCCCAATATGGAAATCAGCCAACAGCTGCAGCTGGCGCGCAAGGCCACCGGCTACGACCAGGAGTCGATCGCCACGCTGATCCTGTCAGGCCAGTTTCTGGGTTTTTTGCCCGACCATTACGCCCAGGCCTTTGTGCGCAGCGGCCAGATGCGCGCCGTGCAACCCGCGCTGTTTCGCTACGCGTGCCAGTTTTTCAGCATCGTGCGCCGCTCGCCGCAGCCCTCGCGCGTGACGCAGGCGTTTCAGGATTGTCTGCGGCAGGCGCACCCGCAGGCGCCGCTGCCGTGATTCATGGATGAAATCAGGCTCTGGCCCTCGTCGCATCAGCGTATCTAGCTATACAAATGATAGCGTCAGGTGGTTTGCTTGCGACCGGCTGACGCCAGGGGTGTCGGCAAGGGTTTATCCCGTGCCCGGCGCGGTAGCGGCTGCCTAGACTGAGTGCCGACACGCCAACCCTGCTGCCGTGACGCGGCCAGGGCGCGGTCAAAGCCATGTTCATCCCCCTTCTGGAGTAAAAATAATGCGTTTCTTTTCAACGGTAAAAGCCCTGCTGTGTGTCGCTGCCATGGGTTTCATGATGAGCGGGGCAGCCCGGGCCAGCGAGCAGGGCACGGCGGCCGAAGCCGAGGCCATGGTCAAGCGGGCGGTGGCCTACATCAAGGCCAACGGGGCGGAAAAAGCCTACGAGGAATTCACCCACGGCAGCACGTTCAAAGACCGCGACCTGTACATTAGCGCCTATGACCTGAACGGCAAAAACCTGGCCCACGGCGCCAATGCCAAACTGGTCGGCAAGGACTTGATGGGGCTGAAAGACCCGGATGGCAAGCCCCTGATTCAAATGCTGACCGAGCTGGCCAAAACCAGGGGCAAAGGCTGGTCGGAGAGCTACAAGTTCAGCCACCCGGTGAGCAAAAAGATGGGCGACAAGGTGCTGTATCTGGAGCGTGTGGGCGACACCTGGGTGGGGGTCGGCATTTACAAAAACTGAAAGAATCAAGAGGCGGCGCTGTGACCTGTTGTTTAGAACCCGGCCTGACACAGGTCATTGACGCCTCGCCAATCCCCACCTTTGTGCTGAATCGCCAGCACGTCATCACGCACTGGAACCGCGCGCTGGAGGTTCTTTCGGGTGTGGCCCGGGCGCAGGCCGTCGGCCACAGCGCCGCCTGGCGTGCGTTTTACCCGCAGGAGCGCCCGGTGCTGGCCGATTTCGTCCTCGACGGCGCCGACCTGTCGCGTATGGCCCTGCTCTACAGCGACACGGTACGTCCCTCCCCCCTGATCGACGGCGCCTATGAGGCCGAGGAGTTTCTGCCGCAACTCAGTGGCAGTGACCGCTGGCTGTACTTCACGGCGGCGCCCCTGCGCGATGCCGCCGGACACCTGATTGGCGTGATCGAAACCCTGCAGGACATCACCGAGCGCAAGCGGGCCGAAGCGGCGCTGCGGCGCTCGCGCCAGGAGCTCGAAGAGCGGGTGCGCCAGCGCACCAGCGAACTGTCGGATGCCAACGAGGAGTTGGGCCAGTACGCCTACGCGGTCTCGCACGACCTGCGCTCGCCGCTGCGCGCCATCCGCAACTACGCCGATTTTCTGGAGGAGGATCTGGCGGGCGCACTCCAGGACGAGCAGCGCGGCTATTTTTCCGGCATGCGCCAGGCGCTGGGCCACGGCGAGGCGCTGGTGGCCGATCTGCTGGCGCTGTCGGCCATCGGCCGCTCCGCCCTGTCGCCCCAGGTCACCCCGCTGGGCGAGTTTCTGGCCGAGCTGGTCGCCAGCATGGCGCTGGCCGACGATCAATGCGTGCAACTGGCGCCTGACTGGCCGACGCTGACGCTGGAGCGCACCTTGCTGGGCCAGATTTTTCGCAACCTGATGGGCAACGGCCTCAAGTTCAACCGGTCACCGCAAAAAAGGGTCGAACTCGACTGGCACGCCGGGCCCGGTGACGCCTGCTCGATCCGCGTGCGTGACAACGGCATCGGCATTGCGCCGCAGTATTTCGAGCAGATTTTTGGTGTCTTCCAGCGCCTGCACACCCGCAGCGAGTTTGACGGCACCGGCATCGGCCTGGCGATGGTGCGCAAGGCAGCCCAGCACCTGCAGGGCAGCGTCCATGTGGCGGCGCAGCCTGACGGCGGCAGCGTTTTTACGGTTATCCTGCCCTTTTGCGCCCCCCTTGACCGCGAGAGCCCCCATGACCCCACCTGACCCCCAGCAGCGCGACGCTTTTGTCGTGCTGGTTGCCGAGGACGACGAGCACGACATCGTCGCCATCCGGCGCGCCTGGCGCACGCTGGGCCTGCCCAATCCCCTGACCATCGTGAACGACGGCGAAGCCTGCCTGGACTACCTGCAGGGCTGCATCCCGGGCAGCGGCACCGCATTGCCGGGCCTGCTGCTGCTGGATCTGCACATGCCGCGTCTGGACGGCCTGGGGACGCTGCGGGCCATCCGCGCCAATGCCGCCACCGCGCAGCTGCCGGTGGTGATCCTGACCACCTCCCAAGCGGAGGAAGACCGTGTGCGCAGCTACGCGCTGGGCGCCAATGCCTACATCGTGAAGCCGGTGGGCTTCGAGAATTTCACGGCCGCCCTGCGCACCATTCATGCGTTTTGGCATCTGGCAGAACGCCCCGGAGATCGTCCATGAAGAATAATTTTCCTGTGCCTGCCGAGGCGCTCAAGGCCTTGCGGATTTTGCTGGTGGAAGACAACGAGCATGACCGCATCGCCTTCATCCGGGCCATGCGCCACTGCGCGCACCCCTGCACGATTGACAGCTGCGAGCGCGCCGCCGAGGCGCTGGAGCGGCTGGCCGCAGCGCCCGCCGCGTTTGACCTGGTGGTGGTGGACTACAACCTGCCCGGTGACAACGGCCTGACGGTGTGCCGCACCCTGCTGGAGGGCGACACGCCGCTGCCGGTGGTGCTGCTGACCGGCAGCGGCAACGAGCAGGTGGCGGTGGCGGCTCTCAAGCTGGGCATTGCCGACTACATCATCAAGGATCCGGCGCAAGGCTATCTCCAGCTGCTGCCGGTGGTGTTGCCCCAGATTGCGCGCACCTACCATGCCCGCGAGGCCGGGCGCCAGGCCGATGGGGATTTGCGCGAGGCGGCCGAGCGGCTGGCGCAAATCGTCAACGGCATCTCCGTGGCGACGTTTGTGATTGACCGCCATCACACCATCACGCACTGGAACCGGGCCTGCGAGGTGATGACCGGCACCGCTGCCAGCGAGGTGCTCGGTACGCGCGAGCAGTGGCGCGGGTTTTATCCCTCCGAGCGCCCGGTGATGGCCGATCTGATTCTTGACAATGCGATTTCCGACGACGTGGATCGCTTCTACCACGGCAAGTTCCGGCCCTCGGCGCTGATCGACGGCGCCTATGAGGCCGAGGATTTTTTCACCAACTTTGGCGACAGCGGGCGCTGGCTGTTTTTTACCGCCGCGCCGATCCACGACGCCCAGGGACGGGTGGTCGGCGCCATTGAAACGCTGCAGGACGTGACCGAGCGGCGCCTGGCCGAAGCCGCCCTCAAGGAAAGTGAAGCCCGTTTTCGGGCCTTGAGCATCACCGACGGTCTGACCGGCCTGTACAACGCGCGCCATTTTTTCGCCTGCATCGAGACCGAGATCAGCCGCGCCACGCGGCACGCGGAGCCGCTGTGCCTGCTGCTGATGGATGTCGATAACTTCAAGCGCTTCAACGACAGCCACGGCCACCTGGAGGGCGACCGTGTGCTGACCATGCTCGCAGCCAGCATTCGCCACGCCCAGCGCGCCAGCGACAGCGCCTTCCGCTATGGCGGTGAAGAGTTCGTGGTGTTGCTGCCCACGACCCGGCTGGCCGATGCCTTGACGGCGGCCGAGCGCCTGCGCCAGCATTTTGCCGGGGCGCCGATCGCTATTGCCAGTGGCGCGCTGCTGCACGCATCGGTCAGCATCGGGGTGGCGCAGTGGGCGCCCGGCGAACGGGCCGCCAGTTTCATCCGGCGCGCCGATGAAGCCTGCTACCAGGCCAAACATGCCGGGAAAAACTGCGTCGTGCCCTACCGCGCCAGCCAAGATGACAGTGCGGCATCCCGCTTGTAGTTGGCTGTTTCAGCCGCCAGCCCTGGTGTTATCTGCCTGGTGTGCTATGAATAAGATAGCGTGCACCGGGCGCAAAAAAACGTCTGGCCACCGCAGTGGCCAGACGCTGGCGGGGGGCTGGCCCGCAGGAGGTCAGGCGCGTTTGGCGCGGCTGACCGGCATCGGCACCTGAGGCTGGCGCTGGTCGCCGCGCAGCAGGCGGAGCGCAAACCAGGCCAGGCACAGGGTGCCGATGGCGAACACCACATCACCCGGTACCCGCAGCCAGACCAGGGTGGTCATCAGCTCCGAGTGCACGATCTCGGGTGAGCGGGCAAACCACATGCCCTGGGTGATGCTGGCCCAGGCCTGGTAGATACCGGCCGGCAACAGCGAGATGAACACCATCATGGCCAGGCCGATGTTGAGCGACCAGAACATGGCTTGCAGCAGCCGGTCGGACCAGGCGGCGCGCGGGGACAGGCCGCGCAGGCAGAACAGCAGCAGGCCGATGCCCAGCATGCCATAGACCCCGAACAGCGCGGCGTGGCCGTGGGCGGCGGTCATGTTCAGGCCCTGCACGTAGTAGAGCGCGATCGGGGTGTTGATCGAGAAGCCGAGCAGACCGGCGCCGACCACGTTCCAGAAGCCGACGGCGATGAAGCACAGAATCGACCACTTGTAGCTTTGCACCCAGGGTGCCGCTTTCGAGCGCTGGTAGTTGCGCCAGGCTTCGACACCGATCATGGCCAGTGGCACCACTTCCAGCGCCGAGAACATGGCGCCGATGGCGATCACGAAGGTCGGTGTGCCGGTGAAGTACAGGTGGTGCAAGGTGCCCAGAATGCCGCCGAACAGAAAGACGATGGTTTCCAGCACGATGGCGCTGTTGGCGGTGCTGGCCCGGATCAGACCCAGGCGGGTGAACAGCAGGGCAATCACGGCGGTGGCGAACACTTCAAAGAAGCCTTCCACCCACAGGTGCACCAGCCACCAGCGCCAGTATTCGATCATCGAGTAATGGGTGTGCGGGCCCCAGGTCAGCGAGGTGGCATAAAAGCCGCCGATGCACAGCGCCGAGAGGAACACCATGGCAATCAGGCCGCGACTCTCGGACGGCTTTTTCAGCGCCGGCAGCAGGCCGCGTCCCAGCAGCGTGACCCAGAACAAGAGGCCGATGAACAGCAGGATTTGCCAGACGCGGCCCATGCTGGTGAACTCCAGTCCCTGGTTGCCGATCCAGAAGGCGAAATCATTGCCCAGGTGCTGCACGCTGCCGATCCAGCCGGTGGCGGTGGAGCCGACGACGATGAACAGCAGGGCGTAGAACAGCACATCAACCCCGAGTTTCTGGTACTTGGGCTCATGGCCGGAAATCGCGGGTGCGATGTACAGGCCGGTGGCCAGCCAGGCGGTGGCAATCCACAGCACCGCAAACTGGGTGTGGATGGTGCGGCTCACGGTGAACGGCAGGATCTGCGCCAGCGGGAAGCCGAAGAAGCTCTGGCCCTCGACCGCATAGTGCGCGGTGATCACGCCCATGCCGACTTGCGCCAGGATCAGGCCGATCACCACATAGAAGTACTTGCGCGTCGCCTTCATCGAGGGCGTGGGCTTGAGGTCGAACAGCGGATCGGTTTTGGGCGGCTTGGGGTCGCCCTCTTCCGCGTGGGTCGAGTGGTAAAAAATCATGCCGGCAATGGCCGCAATCATCAGAATCACGCTGGCAATCGACCAGAGACCGGCGCCGGCGGTGGGCGTGTTGTTGACCAGCGGCTCGTGCGGCCAGTTGCTGGTGTAGCTCAGGTCCGTTTCGCCGGGGCGATCGGTGGCGGCGGCCCAGGCCGACCAGAAGATGAAGGCGGGCAGCGCCTGCAGATCAGCGGGGTCGGGCAGGGAGCCGGCGTTCATGGCGTACTGTTCACGCAACTTGTCCATCGCGGCGTCATCGCCAAACAGGCTCATGTAATGCGCCGCGACCTGCTGCACCGCTTCGGCGCGCGCGGGCGACAGCGTGATGCTGCCGGTCTGGGCGTCATAGGTGTTGCGCCGCATCTCTTGCTTGAGGCGGGCATTGAGTTCCGCCTGCTGGCCGACCTTGAGTTGCTCAAACGGCTGGCCAAACTCGGCTTGCGCCCAGACCGAGCGCAGTGCCAAGGCTTCGCGGTGCAGCCAGTCGGCCGACCAGTCGGGGGCGACATAACTGCCATGGCCCCAGACCGAACCGAGCTGCTGGCCGCCGGCCGCGAGCCAGGCTTCCTGGCCGCGCTGTACCTGGCCTTCGGAAAACAGCACCGTGTTTTTGCTGCTGACGACTTGTTGGGGAATGGGCGGGGCGGTCAGATAGATTTCTGTGCCGACCCAGCCCAAAACGGCAAAGGACAAGGCGCAGATGACTGCGAGCCAGGTCCATAGTTTGCGCGTGGCGTGCATGGTGGGATTACCTTTCAGGGAAGTTGCAAAACAGGGCGGCGCAGAGGGCATTGAGCGCCGCTAAAGATGCATTCTATTTGCATCTATTAAAAGAGGCAAGTAAAATGCATCTTTTAAAAGGGTCTTTCCCCCAACACAGTTCCGTCGCCATGGCCCGAGGAAAATGCTGCTGCAGGTATGCCATGCTGGCGGGTCGCATAATCCAGTGCTTGAGCGGCGCGCCCGGCTGGGGCCGCATCCGCAAACCGAAATTGACAGGCCATCCCATGAACACCTTGCCAGACATCGAATTTTCAGAAGAACTGATACGCCGCTTTGACAAGCTCGGCCCCCGCTACACCTCGTACCCGACGGCGGACCGCTTCAACGCCGAGTTCACCGAGGGTACTTACTTCCAGTACCTGGAGCAGCGCGCCACGCCGGGGCGCGAGAACCCGCCGCTGTCGATCTACATTCACGTGCCGTTTTGCGAGTCGCTGTGCTACTTTTGCGGCTGCAACAAGATCATCACGCAAGACCACAGCCGCACCACCGAGTACCTGCGCTACCTGGCCAAAGAGATGGCGCTGGTGGCCGCGCGCATCGGCCCGGACCGGCGCACCGCGCAGCTGCACTTTGGCGGCGGCACCCCCACCTTTCTCACCCCCGACGAGCTGCGCGAGCTGATGGCGCTGCTGCGCAGCCACTTCGAGTTTCTGCCCGATGCCGAACTCAGCATCGAGATCGACCCGCGCACCGTCAACGACGACACCATGGCGATGCTGGGCGAACTCGGCTTCAACCGCACCAGCTTCGGTGTGCAGGACTTTGACCCGGCGGTGCAGCAGTCGGTGAACCGGATCCAGCCTTACGAGATGGTGGAAAAGGCGGTGACTGCCAGCCGCAAGGCCGGTTTCGAGTCGATCAATGCCGACCTGATTTATGGCCTGCCGAAACAATCGGTGGCCAGTTTTGACCGCACGCTGGACCGCGTGATCGACCTGGCGCCCGAGCGCATTGCGCTCTACAACTACGCCCATTTGCCGAGCCGCTTCAAGGCGCAGCGCCTGATTGTGGAAGCCGATTTGCCCAGCGCCGAGGAGCGCCTGCAGATTTTCCTGATGTCGGTGCGCCGCCTGCTCGATGCGGGTTACATCTACATCGGGCTCGATCACTTCTCCAAACCCAATGACGAGCTGAACAAGGCGCGGCTGGACAAGAGCCTGCACCGCAACTTCCAGGGCTACACCACCCGTGCCGATTGCGATTTGATCGGCTTTGGCGTTTCGGCCATCGGCAAGGTGGGGCATTCCTACAGCCAGTCGGTGCGCACCGTGAAGGCCTATTACGAGCACCTCGATGCCGACCAGCTGCCGATCGAAAAAGGTTTCTCGCTCAGCGCCGACGACGTGCTGCGCCGCCAGGTCATCATGGAGCTGATGTGCAGCGGCCCGGTCAACTTTGCCGCCATCAACCAGGCGCACGGCATCGACTTTGTCAGCTACTTCGCCACCGAGCTGGCGCAGTTGCAGCAGTACGAAGACGCCGGGCTGATCGTGGTCGATGCGCACAGCATTGCCGTCACGCCCAAGGGCCGCATGTTTGTGCGCGCGGTCGGCATGGTGTTTGACGCCTACCTGGCCAAGCAGACCACGGCCAAGTATTCCAAGCTGATTTAACGGCTGGGTGGCGGTGGTTTAAGTCAAACAGGCCGCCAGCCCTGATGGAATAAGCGCAGACAGCTATCAAAAAGATAGCTACTGCGCTGTTTTTTGGCGGCTGGTGAATTTGCCGTGCGGCAGCGTGTCCAGGCGGGACAACAGGCGCCGGCAGTAGCCGCTGATCTGCAGGCATTTGTTGATTTCATCGACCGGCAGCGGCCCCGACACCACCACGATGTCGTTGGCACTGTCGAGTGCGCCGGCCGCCCGCAGCCGCCGCCGTGCGGTGGTGGCCCAGGAGTGGATGCGCGTCGGGTTGCCATGCTCGTGCAGCTCGCCGGTGCTCACGTCAAAGGCAATGGCGACGGTGGCCGTGGTCAGCCGCAAACGATGCTCCCCGGTGGCCTTGCTCGCCGGCGTGCTCATATCGTATAAATGATAGTGGCCCTTTTTGAGCTGGTACTGCAATGCCATGGGGGATTTCCTTGTTACGCCCTATTGTGGGCTGCACGCCGGGAAAACTAAGGCCAAAAAAGCGCGGAAAAATCAGGCTTGATTGAAATTGGCGGGCTTCTACCCTCAGCCCGGCGCCACCGGGATGAAAATGTGCTCGCCATGGCGCATGAGCAGCAGCGCTACGTTCTTGGGCTTCCTGGCGAGCGCGCTGCGCAGCTGATCGATCGCCTTCAGCGGCAGACCGTTGAGGGCCAGCAACACATCGCCCGGCTGCAAGCCCGCGCGCTCCGCCGCGCCGCTCACCGCCTCGACCAGCAGCCCGCTTTGCAGATGCGCCTGCGCCTGCTCGTTGCGCGTCAGCGGGCGCAGCATGAGACCCAGCAGCTGTCCGGCCTGGCGTTCTGCCGCGTGCGGGGCTGGGGGGCTGGCGCCCTGCTCGGCCTGGCCGAGCTTGACCGCCAACGTGCGTGCGCTGTTGTTGCGCCAGATCATCAGGTGCACGGTCTCGCCGGGCGTGGCCAGACTGATGCAGTTGCTCAAATCGCCCGCGTGGTGAACCGGCTCGCCATTGAAGCTCGTCACCGCATCACCCGGCATCAAGCCCGCGCTGGCGGCTGCGCTGGCGGGCGCCACATAGGCGATCAGGGCGCCGTCGGGGTGGCTCAGGCCGAACGATTCGGCCAGGGGCTGGTTCAAGTCCTGTACCGTGACCCCGAGGCGGGCGTGGGCGGCGTGTCCGCTGGCGACGATCTGGTCTTTGACCTTCAGCGCCACGTTGATCGGAATCGCAAAGGACACGCCCTGCGAGCCGCCCGACTGTGAATAGATCAGGGCGTTGATGCCGACCACGGCGCCGCTGGCATCAATCAGCGGGCCACCCGAGTTGCCGGGGTTCATGGCGGCATCGGTCTGGATGAAGGGCACGGCGGTATCGCCCGGGAGCGAGCGCCCTTTGGCACTCACAATGCCCTGGGTCACCGTCTGCTCAAAGCCGAACGGCGAGCCAATCGCCAGCACCGGGTCGCCGACCTGCAACTGTTGCGAGTCGCCCAGGCGCACGGCGGGCAGGTGCTTGGCGTCGATACGCAGCACCGCCATGTCGGTGGCGCTGTCGGCACCGAGCACCCGGGCCTTGAATTCACGGCGGTCGCTCAGTTTGATCATCACCTCCCTGGCATGGCGCACCACATGGGCATTGGTCAGAATCAGTCCGTCGCTGCTGATGAGGAAGCCCGAGCCCTGGCTGCGAAACGGCACACTGCCGTCCTGCCCGAGGCTGGGCAGGCTCCGCTGAAAGCCGGGCAAGCTGCGGAAGAACGAGAGGGATGGCTCGTTCCGGTTCGGCGCGGGCTCGTCGGCTCCGGCTTTTTGCAGACCCACCACCGTGACCCCGACCACGGCGGGCCCCGCCTGCTGCACGATGGCGCGGTAGTTGGGGGTGTGACCCGCAGGCAGGGGGGTGATCGGGGGCAACACCGCCAGCGGCCGCGCCGCAGTGTTTTTGGTGAACCAGTCCAGCGGGGAGAGGTTGAGGGCGGCGGAGGTGGCGGCCACCACCAGGCCGACGGCGATCAGCAGCAGAATCAGTTGTTTGCGTGTCATGGGTCATCCTTTGGAGAAGCCTGGTGCGATGCCGAAAGCGTGACCTCAAATGCTATGAAGGCCGACTGTGAGACGCTTGTGAATTCGCAAGCCGGGCGGTAGCGCAACTTTTAAAGTGGCGTTCCGTGCTGGCGCGCAAGCGCAGGCCGTATTCGAAGGCCACGAGCGTTAGGAAAACTCTGATGAACACCTTGACCAAAATGGCCCTGGGCCTGATCGGCCAGCTCAAACCCCTGCCCCCGGTCGGCAATGGCGCCAGCAGCATCAAGCTGCCAGCGGCCCACATGGCGGGCGGTGCACCCTTGATGCTGGCTTTGTCACAGCGCCAGTCGCAGCGCGAGTTTGATCCCGAGCCGCTGCCACAGCAAATGCTGTCCGACCTGCTGTGGGCGGCGGCGGGCGTCAACCGGCCCGCCTTGGGCGGGCGCACCGCGCCCAGCGCCATGAATGCGCAGGAGGTCGATGTGTACGTGGCCTTGCCCACCGGCTTGTACCGCTACGCGGCGCCCACGCAAACGCTGCGCCTGGTGAATGCCACCGATGTGCGCCGCGTGACCGGCTACCAGGATTTTGTCGACACGGCGCCGCTGGATTTGGTGTTTGTGGCCGACTATGCCCGCATGACGCTGGCGCCAGCGGATCGACGGGAGTCTTACGCCTCGGTCGCCGCCGGGGCCATGGCGCAAAACGTGTCCCTGTACTGCGCCTCGGTCGGGCTGGCCACGGTGCTGCGGGCCTGGTTGAACCGGGAGGCGCTGGCGCAGGCCATGGGGCTCAACAATGACCAGCAGGTGCTGTTGGCGCAGACCGTGGGTCGGCCTGCCGCAGTGGCGCAGGCGTAACCCCGTGCAGGGGCCCTGGCTGGCACTTCAGGGCGGGTTCGGGGGGGGCTT
>OFRD01000244.1_pt1 | contig 20729 bp, 16 predicted proteins | sample 1543041 | NCBI WGS metagenome assembly OFRD01 (sample SAMN07774234, study PRJEB24372) | wastewater metagenome | isolation source: Exp Tend CN 100WW | collected 2016-02
GCGCATGGAATATGCGTGATCGGTTTTCAAACTGAAGAAATAGAAAGACCCTCATATCTGCATGAAGGTCTTTTCTGCTTATGTTATGCGGCTGCTATCTTCTGCAATGCCTGCGCCAAAGTATCCACGGTGCGGTCTATATTTTGCAGTTTCTCTAAGCCAAACAGGCCGATGCGGAAGGTTTGGAAGTCGGCGGGTTCATCGCACATCAGTGGCACGCCCGCGGCGGTTTGCAGGCCTTGGGCCAAAAACTTCTTGCTCGACTGCACTTCCGGGTCTTGAGTGTAGCTGACCACCACACCCGGGGCTTCAAAGCCGGGGGCGGCGACGCTGGGGATGCCGTGGCGGCTGAGCATCTCTCTGGCTTTGCGGCCGAGTTCTGCTTGGGCCAAGCGCAAACGATCAAAACCCAGGGCTTGGGACTCCAACATCACTGCGCACAAGCGCTTGAGCGCATCGGTGGGCATGGTGGCGTGGTAGGCATGGGCGCCGTTCTCATAGGTCTCCATGATCTGCAGCCACTTTTTCAGGTCGCAGGCAAAGCTGGAGCTGGTGGTGGCCTCGATGGCGGCGCGGGCGCGCGCACTCAGCATCACCATGGCGCAACAGGGTGAACTGCTCCAGCCTTTTTGCGGCGCGCTGATCAGCACATCGACGCCGGTGTCGGCCATATTGACCCACATCGCGCCGGAGGCAATGCAATCCAGCACCAACAGGCCGCCGACCTCATGGATCGCCGCTGCCACGGCCCGCAGGTAGTCGTCGGGCAGAATCATGCCGCTGGCGGTTTCGACGTGCGGTGCAAAGACCAGGTCGGGTTTGTTCTCGTGAATCGCCGCGACCACTTCATCGATCGGCGCTGGCACCCAGGGTGACTGCCTGTCCGTCCCGACGCGCCGCGCCTTCAGTACGGTGGATTCGGTGGCGATCTGCCCCATCTCCAGAATCTGCGTCCAGCGGTAGCTGAACCAGCCATTGCGAATGATCAGCACCTTTTTGCCCGTGGCGAACTGGCGCGCCACCGCTTCCATGCCAAACGTGCCGCTGCCCGGCACCAGCGCGACCGACTGGGCGTGGTAAACCTCTTTCAGGAGGGCGGAGATATCTTTCATCACCCCCTGAAAGTTCTTGGACATGTGATTGAGCGCGCGGTCGGTATAGACCACGGAAAATTCAAGCAAGCCATCAGGATCGACTTGGGGCAGCAAACCGGACATGGGTATCTCCTTTTAAAGTGCCGAGGGGTGCAGGCCGGATGGCCTTGCGCTTGTGCAACTCAGCTTAGCACGCGTCAATGGCAGGCAAGCCCTCGCAGGTCAAGGAAGCTGCACCCGAATCTGAAACAAACGCGGCAGGTCGCTGACCGCCTCGCTGCCATAGGCCCCGCGCACCGGGCGGCTGCCGGTGCTGGCGATGGTGACCCACTGCCCCAGCGGCGCACTGACCGTGGTGACCAGCTGGCTGTGCGATGACTCCGGCAGTTCGGCTGCGATGCGCGGGGCGACGCTGGCGGATGTCACCTCAATCGCAACGCTCACCAGCTGCCTGGCACCGGGCCAGCGTGGTTGCACGGTGATGCTTTGCCCCGCCTCCAGCCATGTCAATGCCTGCGTCACAGCGCCACTGCGGCTGCTGGCTGCCACGCCAGAGGCCGCCAGCGAGGCACTTTGGGCGACCGCTTCCTGCACCCACTGCAGCGGCAGGGACTGGCCCCAACGCAGACTGGCCTTTTCACCGTTGCGCACCTGGATTTGCTGGCCGGACAGCACCGCGTTGCGGCTCTGGGTGTTGACCGTGTAGCCTGCGCCTGTTTCAACCTCTTCTTCCAGCTGCCGGAACTCGACAATCAAATCGCGCTTGGGCAGCTGCGCTGCGGCGGGGAATGCCGTCAGCAACAACATCCCGGCGAGCGCGAGGGAGTTCAAGGTCACAGTGCTTTTTGCACCACCGCACCCTTGAACAGATAAGGCTGCAGCGGTGGCTTGTTGGCCTCGGCACCACCCTTGCTTTCAACACTGATGGCCAGCTGGGGCACGTCCGCCAGCGTTTTCTCGCCTGCAGGCAGGCGCAGGGTTTTGCCCGCACTCGACAAAACACCCAATGAATGAGGCTTGCCGCTGGCCGACAAGGCCCACAGCTGCATGCTTTCTTCGCGACCTTCAAGGACAGCGCTCAAGCGCTGAATTTGCAAGGCGCCATCCTGGGGATCGAGCGTGACCAGCATGGCCGGGGCCTGCTGTGCATCTTGCAACACGGCGATGTACTTGATCTGCGCCGTGCTGAGCAGTTTGGCTTGCAGATGCGTGATCTGGGCCGTGAATTGCTCGTACATGCTCACCCCGGTGGCAGCGGCGAAAGCCATCACCAGCAAGCAGAAAATGGTGGCGGCACGCCACCAGCCTGCGCTGGAAGACGGTGAAGGGGTTGGGGTCACGTCATTCATCGGCATTGATTCGCTTGATCAGGGTTTGCAGCACCTCGGCCGCCTGGTTGTTGTCCACCTGGCAGGTGCCCGCCGCATTGTGGCCACCGCCACCGTACTCCAGCATCAACTCGCCCACATGGGTTTTGCTGCTGCGGTCGAGGATGGATTTACCGGTGGCAAACACGGTATTTTGTTTCTGCACGCCCCACAGCACATGGATCGAGATGTTGCACTGCGGGAACAGCGCATAAATCATGAAGCGGTTGGTGGCCCAGATCGTTTCTTCTTCACGCAGATCCAGCACAACCAGATTCTGATGCACGGTACTGCAACGCAGCAACTGCTCACGCGCCTTGTCAGCGTGGGCGTTGTAGATGTCGATGCGCTCGACCACATCCGGCAAAGCCAGAATGTCATTGATGCCATGGTTGCGGCAGTATTTGATCAAATCCATCATCAGCTGGTAGTTGCTGATGCGGAAATCACGGAAACGCCCCAGGCCCGTGCGCGAGTCCATCAGGTAGTTCAACATCACCCAGTCGCTGGGATTCAACACTTCGTCGCGGCTGAACTGGGCCGAGTCGGCTTTGTCCACGGCCTCCATCATCTCCACAGTGATGCTGGGAAAGGCCTTGGCACCGCCGTAATAGTCATACACCACGCGCGCAGCCGAGGGGGCCGAGGCTGAAATAATGTGGTTGGGCCGCTCCCCCGTGTTGCGGATGGTCTCGGATTCATGGTGATCAAACGCCAGATGGGCGGCCGCCACATAAGGCAGGTTGGTGGTGATGTCACGGGGGGTGATGTCAACCTTGCCGTCCTGCATGTCCTTGGGGTGAACAAACTTGATATCGTCAATCAGATCGAGCTCATTCAACAGGACGGCACACACCAGACCATCGAAATCACTGCGGGTAACGAGGCGAAACTTGTTTTGGCTCATGAATGTCCTTTGTGTGGCAGATCAAAAAATGGCATGCAGTCTAATTCTGCAAACTATTTCATCCTAACGCAAAAAAACGCCCGCAAGCAGTGCATCCCAAAGTTGAAGCCTGCTTGATCAGACGGGATCCGAGCGTCCCAGAAATGAAAAAAGCCACCCGAAGGTAGCTTTTTTGTTTTGGCGGAATCGGAGAGATTCGAACTCTCGATGAGGCTCTACACCCCATACTCCCTTAGCAGGGGAGCACCTTCGGCCACTCGGTCACGATTCCTTGAATTTACAAGTCGTATTATGACACGACTTAAGCCTGTTTTTAGACCGGCGGCTGATCCAGATCGAAAGCTTTGTGCAAAGAACGCACGGCCAGCTCCATGTACTTCTCATCAATGACCACAGAAGTCTTGATCTCGCTGGTCGAAATCATCTGGATGTTAATGCCTTCTTCGCTCAAGACGCGGAACATTTTGCTGGCCACACCCACATGGCTGCGCATGCCGATACCGACGATGGAGACCTTGCAAATCTTGGTGTCGCCCACCACCTCTTGCGCACCCAGACTCGGCAGCACCTTGTCTCTGAGCAACTCGATCGCTTTGGCGTATTCACCGCGGTTCACGGTAAAGCTGAAGTCAGTTTTGCCGTCTTTGCTGATGTTCTGGATGATCACATCGACTTCGATGTTGGCATCCGCTACCGCACCGAGAATCCGGTAGGCAATACCAGGGGTATCGGGTACGCCCAGCACGGAGATTTTGGCTTCATCGCGGTTGAATGCAATGCCGGAAACAATGGCTTGCTCCATGTGTTCGTCTTCCTCAAAAGTGATCAGGGTGCCAGAAACGGCTTCTTCGTTGATATCAATGTCCCAAGGGGTAAAACTGCTCAAAACGCGCAGCTTGACCTTGTATTTACCGGCAAATTCCACCGAGCGGATTTGAAGCACTTTGGAGCCCATGGAGGCCATCTCCAGCATCTCTTCAAAACTCACCGTTTTCAGGCGGCGGGCTTCGGGCACCACGCGCGGGTCGGTGGTGTAAACACCATCGACATCGGTGTAGATCAGGCATTCGGCCGCCTTCATGGCCGCCGCCACCGCGACCGCTGACGTGTCGGAGCCGCCGCGTCCCAGAGTGGTGATATTGCCCAATTCATCCAGACCCTGAAAGCCGGTGACGATCACTACGCGGCCCGCGTCCAGATCAGCACGCACTTTGGTGTCGTCAATCGACTCGATACGGGCTTTGGTATGGGCGCTGTTGGTGCGGATCGGCACTTGCCAACCCGCATAGCTGACCGACTCCATGCCTTCGGCTTGCAGCGCAATCGCCAGCAAGGCACTGGAGGCCTGCTCGCCGGTCGCAGCCAGCATGTCGAGCTCGCGACTGTAAGCGTCGGTCATTTTGGATGGGGCCAATTCCTTGGCCAAACCCAGCAAACGATTGGTTTCACCGCTCATGGCGGAGGGCACGACCACCATCTGGTGGCCAGCGCGCGCCCATTTAGCGACGCGTTTGGCGACATTGCGGATGCGTTCGGGAGAACCCATCGACGTACCGCCATATTTGTGAACGATCAAAGCCATTGGATGAATTTTTTAGAGAAAAACCTGCGGATTGTACCAATGCAGCGCAGCGCCCCGCCGCTCGGCGAAACCGGCGCCCACCTTGATGCAAATTTTGTGACCGCGCGTGGTGCAGGCGGCAATCTGATTCAGTAGTTCGGCCAGTTGCGCCGTACTCGGCACGGCTTGATGACTCGTATTCAACCAGTGTCGCAGCACATTGGCTTGACGGGGACGACTCAAGCCCTGAATCCGCTTGATCAGCGGCGGCACCCCAAGCAACGCCAGATCCTGCTCCGCCACATCCAGCAACACCGCCTGGGCCTGCGCGGCATGGGCGGCGCTGCGGGCAAAGGTGTCACGAAACTGCGGAAAAGTGGCATCGAGTGCGGGCAGCAGCCGGGCGCGAATCCGGTTACGGGTGAACTGCTCATCGACATTGGTCGGATCTTCAATGAAGGCCACACCACGGCCGGCGAGCCAGACGCGAATATCGGAGGCAGACACCGCCAGCAGCGGGCGGTGATAGGTGATGCCCTGCCGCACCCATGTTGCCGGCATCGCGCTCAGACCCGGCAGACCACTGCCCCGACTCAGCGCCAGCAAAATGGTTTCCACCTGATCATCCGCATGCTGCGCAATCGCTATGGTTTTAATAGCTGCCGACGCATATTCGACGAGGGCTAGCGCCTCAAAAGCCTTATAACGGGCGCGCCGCGCCGCGTCTTCCGGGCTTTGGCCTGAGGCGTGTCGGCCATCCACCCGTTTCACGATCAACGGCACATCCAGCTGTGCACAGAACGCCTGGCAATGCCGCTCAAAATCGTCGGCGGCGGCCTGTAGTCCATGGTGAATATGGATCGCATGCACCTGACCCGGCCACTTTTCAGCACAGGCCAGCAGCAAGGCGGTCGAGTCAGCCCCGCCGCTGAAGGCCACCGCCAATGGCAAGGCGGGCGAAAAAGCAGCGATGGCGCTGGCCAGCGGGATCGTCACGCCCTAAGCGCCCACGCGCATTGCCGAGCACACCTTACTTGCTCGAAACCTTGGTGTCGGTAAAGCGGCCGTAACTCTGCAGGCGCTCGTAGCGACGATCCAGCAACTCATTGACCTTCAGGTCGCTGACCTGACGGAAGGCGTCATTCAGGGCGCGCTTGAGGAAAGCCGCCATCTGTTTGTGATCCCGGTGCGCGCCACCCACGGGTTCATTGACGATCTTGTCGATGACGCCCAACGCTTTGAGGCGGTGCGCGGTAATGCCCAGGGCCTCGGCAGCATCCTGCGCTTTTTCTGCGGTTTTCCAGAGAATCGAGGCACAACCTTCCGGGCTGATCACCGAATAAATCGAATACTGCAGCATCAACACCTGGTCGCCAATAGAAATGGCCAAGGCGCCACCCGAACCACCTTCGCCGATGATGGTGGTGATGATCGGCACTTCGAGTTGCGCCATCTCGAAGATGTTGCGGCCAATGGCTTCTGACTGGCCGCGTTCTTCGGCGTCAATGCCGGGGTAGGCGCCGGGTGTATCGACAAAGGTGAACACCGGCAGCTTGAACTTTTCAGCCGTTTTCATCAGGCGCAAGGCTTTGCGGTAGCCCTCGGGCTTGCTCATGCCGAAATTGCGCAGGCCGCGCTCTTTGGTGTCACGCCCTTTTTGCTGGCCAATCACCATGCAGGGCGTGCCGTTGAAGCGCGCCAAGCCGCCGACGATGCTCAGGTCATCGGCAAAATGCCGGTCGCCGTGCAGCTCGACAAAGTGGGTGAAGATTTCATTGACGTAATCGAGCGTGTAAGGCCGCTCGGCATGGCGTGCAATCTTGGTAATTTGCCACGGTGTCAAATCGCTGTAGACATCTTTGGTGAGTTGCTGGCTTTTCTTGGCCAGCTGTTCGATTTCGGCCGAAATATCAACGGCGGACTCGGTCTGCACGTAGCGCAGCTCTTCAATTTTGTTTTCGAGATCGGCAATGGCTTGCTCAAAATCGAGGAATGTTTTCTTAGCCAACGTTTTAGCTCCTGTCAGTTGGGGGGTGGTCAGTATTCCACCGGCAGCGGATCAAGCGATCGCCAAATATACCAAGTTGCGACGCTGCAATAAGGCGCCCAGGCAGCCGCCACTTCACGCGCATCACTGCGGCTGACCACATCGCCCGAGAAATAACTCTGGCTGATGCCTTTGATCAGACCGACATCGTCCAGCGGCAAAATATTGGGCCGCATCAGGTGAAAGATCAAAAACATCTCGGCGGTCCAGCGGCCGATGCCACGGATGGCGGTCAGCTCGTCGATGATAGCCTCATCGTCCATCGCCTCCCAATCCTTGACATGCACCGCGCCATTGTCAAAGTGCAGGGCCAAGTCGACCAGGTATTCCACCTTGCGCACGCTCAAACCGGCGGCGCGCATGTCATCCACCTTGAGCTTGAGTACATTGGCGGGGGTCATTTCCGGCGGCAACAGCGCAAAGCGATCCCAGATCGTCTGCGCCGCCTTGACGGAAATCTGCTGCCCCACAATGCTGCGCGCCAGCGTGACGAAGGCATCGCCCCGGGTCTGCAGGCAGGTATCGCCAAACTGGGGAATCAGCCGGTTCATCACCCGGTCTTTCTTCATCAGATGCGCGCAGGCGTCGGCCCAATAGGCCGGTGTCGCGCCCACAACCGCTATATTTTTAATAGCTGCCATCGCCCTAGTTCCGGGGGCCAGAGGCCAAAATGACGCTCAGACCGCTCATTGAGCCGCCTCCCAGCTGGTGCCGGTGGCGGAATCCTTCAGCACAATGCCTTTGGCCAGCAGATCCTGGCGGATGCGGTCGGCCTCGGCAAAGTTCTTGGCGGCTTTGGCCTGCGCACGCGCCGCAATCTGGGACTGAATCGTCGCCTCATCGAGCGCGGCGCCCGCTTGCAAAAACACCTTGGGGTCACCCTGCAGCAGGCCCAGGCAGCCGCCCAGCGCCTTGAGCAGGCCCGCCAACTCCGCCGAGCGCGTCTTGTTGACTTCGGAGGCCAACTCAAACAGTACCGCGACCGCTTCGGGCGTGCCAAAGTCTTCATCCATCGCGGCCTTGAAGCGCGCGGCAAAGGGCTGCGTCCAGTCGATGCTCACGGCGACCGGCGCCACTGAGTCGAGCGTGGTGTACAGGCGCTTGAGCGAGTTATGGGCATCATCCAGATGCGCATCACTGTGGTTCAGGGCACTGCGGTAGTGCGCGCGGATGATGAAGAAACGGGTGGTTTCAGCGTCGTATTGCGCCAGGATGTCGCGGATGGTGAAGAAGTTGCCCAGGCTTTTGGACATTTTCTCGTTGTCGCGCGTGACAAAGCCGTTGTGCATCCAGATGTTGGCCAGCGGTTTGCCAGTCGCCCCTTCACTTTGGGCGATTTCATTTTCGTGGTGCGGAAACTGCAAATCCGCGCCACCGGCGTGAATATCAAACGTATTGCCGAGTAACTGGCCGCACATGGCCGAGCACTCGATGTGCCAGCCCGGGCGCCCCTGGCCATAGACACTGTCCCACTTCGCATCATCGGGCTCGCTCGGCTTGGCACTCTTCCACAAGACAAAGTCCAGCGGATCGTCTTTGCCGTCCAGCACCGCGACGCGTTCGCCCGCGCGCAGGTCATCGAGCGATTTGCCGCTGAGCTTGCCGTAACCGGGGAACTTGCGCACGGCGTAATTGACGTCGCCATTGGCTGACTGGTAGGCCAGACCTTTGTCTTCGAGCTTGCCAATCAACTGAAGCATTTGCGGCACAAACTCGGTGGCGCGCGGCTCGAAGGTGGGGCGCTCAACGCCCAGGGCATCGGCATCCTGGTGCAGCGCATCGACCATGCGGTCGGTCAAGGCGCGGATGGTTTCGCCGTTTTCCAGCGCGCGCTTGATGATCTTGTCGTCAATATCGGTGACATTGCGCACATAGGTCACGCGCAGGCCACTGGCTTTGAGCCAGCGCTGCACCACATCAAACGCCACCATGGAGCGGGCATGGCCCAGGTGACACAGGTCATACACGGTCATACCGCAGACGTACATGCGCACGTGACCGGGCTCCAGCGGTGACAAAGGTTCCAATGCACGCGACAACGTGCTGTAAATGCGCAAACTCATGGGTATTTCCAACGACGGCAACTGAGTATTCAGCCGGGCGACAAGCTCGGCAAAGAAGACGGGTGGGTGGGTAAGAAGGGGAGCGCTGAAAAGCACCCCCTGGGCTACAATTCAGCCCAGTATATAGCCCTGCCAGCCCGCCTCCTGCGGCCAGCGTTCATCCCGTTGAAATCAAAAGGCTTCATGAAGCACACCCGCCCTACCCTTTTTGCCACCCTTCGCCTGCTGATGCTGGCGGCGGCCTGCGCCACGACAGTGGCCCATGCAGACGAGTACGCCGACGTCAGCCAACTGCTGCGCGCCAGCAAATTCAACGAGGCCATGAGCAAGGCGGACGCTTACCTGGCCAGCAAGCCCACCGACCCGCAAATGCGTTTTCTCAAAGGCGTGATTCAACGCAACCTGGGCAAGCAGGCGGAAGCGATCGCCACCTTCACCAAGCTGACCGAAGACTACCCCGAGCTGCCTGAGCCCTATAACAACCTGGCGGTGCTCTATGCCGGTCAAAGCCAGTTTGACAAGGCGCGCACGGCACTCGAAATGGCCATCCGCACCAACCCCAGCTACGCCACCGCCCACGAAAATCTGGGTGACGTGTACGCCCGCCTCGCCAGCCAGGCTTACAACAAGGCGCTGCAACTCGATGGCGCCAACGCCGCAGTCACCCCTAAACTGGCGCTGATTCGCGAGGTCTTCAAACCCAACCTCAAAAATCAGGCAGCGGCCATTGTGGCCGCGCCCGCCAGCAGCAGCGCCAAACCCGCAGCGAGCGTCACGCCACCCGTCGCTACCCCGGCCGTAGCGCCGACCGTACCGGCGGCCAAACCTGGCCCGGCCGTGACACCGCTTGCCCCTCCCGAGCCCGCCGCCAAGCCCGCCCCGGTGGCCGCCGCCAAACCGCCCGTCAGCGACAAAGCGGCCAAAGAAGCCGAGGCGGCCGTGCATGCCTGGGCCACCGCCTGGGCGGCCAAAGACATGGCGGACTACCTGGGCGCTTATGGCAAAGAATTCAGCCCACCCGGCAAGCAGTCGCGCAGCGCCTGGGAGCAAGAACGGCGCCAGCGCATCACGAGCAAATCCAACATCAGCCTCAAGCTGGAAAACCTGAACGTGACCGTCAATGCCAACAAAGCCGTTGCCAAGTTCCGTCAGGACTACCGGGCCAATGGCCTGGCCGTGTCCAGCCGTAAAACGCTGGAGTTGGCCAAGGTCGGTGGCCAGTGGTTGATCACCAAAGAATCCACCGGCAATTGAAGGCGGTCTGCGGGTCAGCGCCGACCCGACTGGGTCGGCTTTTTTGTACGCTCTGCATGGCCGCGCTGGTCGGCCTGCTGACGCCCACGCATGCGCTGGCGCGCCAGAAAAGCAGCACCCCAGTCGAACCGATGCTGCCGTCCAGCCCCCCAAAGAACGGCGAGGCAGGGGTCGCGGAAGCACGGCTGATTACGGTCTATCAACTCATCTCCCAGGCCAAGGGACGCGAAGCCCTGGCGGCGGCCGAGAAACTGGTGCACGACTACCCCCACTTTCAGCTGGCGCAACTGGTGTATGGCGATCTGCTGGCGGCACGCACACGGCCCATTCACGCCCTGGGGGACGTCCCGGACGCCCTGATCAACGCCGCAGCGCCGATTCTGGGAGAACTGCGTGACGAATCGCAGATGCGCCTCAAGGCCCTGCGCGAGCGCCCGCCGCAGGGTGCCGTCCCCTCGGAGTTTCTGGCGCTGTCATCCCAAAACAAGCACGCCATTGCGGTCGATGCCTCGCGCTCGCGCCTGTACCTGTTTGAAAACCGCCCCACCGGACTGGTGCTGGTCGCTGACTACTACATCTCGGTCGGCAAATCGGGGATCGAGAAAAACGTCGAGGGTGATTTGCGTACCCCGCTGGGGGTGTACTTCATCACCAGCAACCTCGACCCGAAATCGCTGAAAGATTTTTACGGCTCGGGCGCCCTGCCCATCAACTACCCCAACGTGCTCGACAGCAAGCGCGGCAAAACCGGGCGCGGCATCTGGCTGCACGGCACGCCGCCCGGCCAGTTCTCACGCCCGCCGCTGGCCACCGATGGCTGCGTCGTGCTGACCAACCCGGATCTGGAGAAAATCATCCAGACCGTGGCCATTCGCACCACCCCGGTGGTCATCTCGCAGCGTCTGAACTGGGTCACACCGAGCCACGCCCGCGCCGCCGGCAAGCCGTTTGAAGAGGCCCTCAGCGCCTGGCAAATTGCCAAATCCAGTGGCAACATGGAGCGGCTGCTGAGTTTTTACAGCAAGGACTTCAACAGCAACGGCAAAACACTGACGCAGTGGACACCGGCCTTGCGCAGCGAGCTGGACAAGGTGCGCGGACGCACCATCCAGCTCAAAGACCTGTCCTTGCTGCGCTGGACCGATAGCGCCGACACCATGATCGTCACTTTTGGCGAGGTGGCGAATGGCACCCTCACCGGCCCAAGCAAACGCCAGTACTGGGCGCGCCAAGGCACGCAGTGGAAAATATTTTTCGAAGGAGTTATTTAATGAAGCTTAGAAGTTTTCTGGCGCTAGCCCCCGCATTGATTGCATCAGCAGCTATGCTTTCTGTAGCAACCAGCACCTTGGCACAAGACACCCCCCGCGTCAAGTTCGCCACCACGGCCGGTGACTTTGTGGTGGAACTCTACCCCGACAAAGCCCCCAAAACGGTCGAAAACTTCCTGCAATACGTCAAAGACAAGCACTATGACGGCACCCTCTTTCACCGTGTGATCGACAACTTCATGGTGCAAGGTGGCGGCTATGACGCCAACTACGCCGAGAAACGGACCCGTGCCCCCGTCGTGCACGAAGGCCGCGAGGCGCTGGCCAAAGGCGGCCCGCGCAACGTCGTCGGCACACTGGCCATGGCCCGCACCAACGATCCGCAGTCCGCCACCGCGCAGTTCTTCATCAACGTCAAAGACAATTCGTTTCTGGATCCCAGCACCCAGTCGTATGGTTATACCGTTTTTGGCAAAATCGCCAGCGGCATGGACGTGGTGCAAAAAATCAAATCCAGCCCAACCGGCGCCGGTGGCCCGTTCCGCTCCGACGTCCCTCAAACACCCATTCTTATCAACTCTGCAACCCTGGTGAAATAAATCATGAGCAACCCCCAAGTCGAACTCCACATTGCCAACTATGGCGTCATCACGCTTGAACTCGACCAAGAGAAAGCCCCCAAAACCGTGGCCAACTTTTTGAGCTATGTGAACAAGGGTCACTACAACAACACCATTTTTCACCGCGTCATTCCCGGCTTCATGGTGCAAGGCGGCGGCATGGAACCCGGCATGAAAGAAAAGAAGGGTGACGCGCCCATCACCAACGAAGCCAACAACGGCCTGAAGAACCTGAACTACACCGTGGCCATGGCCCGCACCGGCGAGCCACACTCGGCCACCGCCCAGTTCTTCATCAACGTGGCGGACAACGGTTTCTTGAACCACACCGCCATCTCGGCGCAAGGCTGGGGCTACGCCGTGTTCGGCAAGGTCATCTCCGGCACCGAAGTCGTGGACAAGATCAAGGCCGTCAAGACCAGCCGCAAGGGCTACCACGACGACGTGCCCCAGGTGGACGTGATCATCGAAAAGGCCGTGGCCCTCTAAGATGAGCCCCGCCGTACCGCCCAGCAAGGCGCAGCCCGTTGCGCCACCCTGGCCGGTATGGCAGGCGCCAGCCCACTGGCGCCAGCTTGATTTCATCGCCGATCTGCACCTGCAGAGCGGCGAACCCGCCACCTTCAAGGTCTGGCAAGACTACCTGCAGACCACCCGGGCCGATGCCGTGTTCATCCTCGGCGATCTGTTTGAAGTCTGGGTCGGGGATGACGCCGTCACCCCGGATCCCGCCGCCTGTTTTGAGGCCCGCTGCGCCCAGGTGCTTCACGCCGCCTCGCAGCGGCTCGCCCTCTTCTTTCTGCATGGCAACCGCGATTTTTTGCTGGGCCCGGCCTTCGCCCAGGCCTGCGGCATGACCCTGCTGGACGACCCGACCCCGCTGGACTTTGCCGGACAACGCTGGCTGCTCTCGCATGGCGACGCCTTGTGCCTGGCCGATACCGACTACCAGCCGTTCCGGGCCCAGGTGCGCAGCGCCCCTTGGCAGCAGGCCTTTCTGGCCAAACCGCTGGCCGAACGACTGGCCTATGCACGCGCGCTGCGCACGCAAAGCGAAAACCGTAAACGCAGCGGCATGCCGTATGCCGACGTGGACAGTGCCGCCGCCTGCGACTGGCTGGCCACGGCCCAGGCCAGCACGCTGATTCACGGCCACACCCACCGCCCGGCGGATCATGCACTGCCTTCAGGATCAACACAGGCACGCCGCCGCCTCGTGCTGAGCGACTGGGATGCGACGGCCACACCGGCGCGCGCCGAAGTGTTGCGCCTGAGCCTCTCCGACACCGGCTGCACGCTGCAACGCTTGTCGGTGGCACAAGCCGACTAAAGGGCGACTTCGTCGATCTGCGCGGGATTCAAGAACTGCTCGGCGTAGCGCTTGTAAACGCCCTGACGCAGAAAAATATCGAACAGATCCGGGTCAATATGGCCGTTGACCGCAAACTTCTGCATGATGCCCATGGCTTGCGACAGCTTCATGCCGGGCTTGTAAGGCCGATCAGCGGCCGTCAGGGCTTCAAAAATATCGGCAATGCCCATGATGCGCGCCTGCACCGACATTTGCTCGCGCTTCAAGCCCTTGGGGTAACCCTTGCCATCCATGCGCTCGTGGTGGCCACCGGCGTACTCCGGCACATTTTTCAGGTGCTTGGGCCAGGGCAACTGCTCCAGCATTTTGATGGTGGCGACAATGTGGTGGTTGATGGTCTGGCGCTCGGCCTGGGTCAAGGTACCGGCCCGAATCGTCAGGTTTTCCAGCTCATCGGGCGTCAGGAACTCGCTCTCGACCCCTTGCACATTGCACCAGACATGCTGGCGGCTGATCTCACGCACGCGCTGCAAGACCGCCTCCGCCATCGACTCGCTGCCGCTGTTGGTGGCGCGCAAAAAGTCCCGATCCGCCTGAAGCACCTCGATACCGGCTTGCGCCGCCGCCTGCACCCGCGCTTCGGCCTGCGGATCGACGCACGGGCGCAGCGCCAGTTGTCGGCGCAGGGCGAGCAACTCGGCATCGCGCTTGAGCACCTCAAAACGGGTGTCCAGCAGGTCAATCCGGTCAAACAGGGTTTGCAGCTTGGTCGCCTTGTCCACCACATGCACCGGCGTGGTGATCTTGCCGCAATCGTGCAACAAACCGGCAATTTTGAGCTCGTAGCGGTCACGCTCGGTCATGACGAACGCGGCCATCGGCCCGTCGCTGGTCTGTGTCACCGCCTCCGCCAGCAGCATGGTCAGCACAGGCACCCGCTGGCAATGACCGCCGGTGTATTGCGATTTATCTTCAATCGCCACGTTGATCAGGCTGATGAATGACTCAAACAGCGCTTCCAGCTGCGTCAGCAGCAGGCGGTTGCTCAGCGCAATGGCGGCCTGCGAGGCCAGCGATTCGGCCAGACTTTGCTCGGCCGCCGAAAAGGGAATCACCTCCAGGCTGCCAGGGGCCTGCGCATTGATCAGTTGCAGCACCCCGATCACCTCGCCCTCGTGATTTTTCATCGGCACGGCCAGAAAGGACTGCGAGCGGTAACCGGTGCGCTGGTCAAACAGATGGGTGCCGGAGAAGTCGAAATTGGCCGCGTTGTAGACGTCGGCAATGTTGACGGTCTGGCTGTGAATGGCGGCGTAAGCCGCCACCAGCGAGTCATTGGGGCCACCGGCTGCGGTGCGCAAGGGCAGATCAGGAAAGCTGATGGCACTGCCGGAGGTGCCACCCATGGCGATTTGCAATGAATCGGTGCGCAGAATTTCGAAACGCAGGGCCTGACCATCCTCCCGCATGCGGTACAGGGTACCGCCATCGGAACGGGTGATGGTTTTGGCCGCCAGCAAAATGCGCTCCAGCAAGCGCGTGATGTCGCGCTCCTGGGAGAGCGAGGCGCCAATGTCATTGAGCTGCTCAAGCCGCTTGAGCAAGTTATCAACAGAATTCATCGGCGCCTCTTCGCTCACGGTTGCAGGCTTAGGGTTTCAGCAAGACCTTCAACACGTTTTGCACACGACGCGCCAGACCGGCATCAAAGCCGCTGGCCAGCACCGTGGCCGCATCCTGACCCCAGGTTTGCGCCGGTGGCGGATCGTTGCGCTTGGTCAACAGTTGCAGTTGCAGCGCACGGCGGGCATTGAGGTGCTCTGCCGGTGTGGGCACTTCGGACGCCATTTCCAGACGCAACAAGGCCACATTCGCATCGCCAGCGGGCGCTTGGGCCAAGGCTTTGGTCCAGGCACTGCGGGTCGGAGCGGTGACGCGGTTGCCCAGCTCCTGGGCCGAAGGCACCTGGGCGGCATCACGCTGCTCCCACGCCGCCAGCAGTTGAACCAAGGCCTCGCCGTGGGCCTGCGCGGCCAGCTTGCGCAAGGCAAACTGGGCATGCTCCAGCGCATCACGCTGGGCACGGAAGGCGGTGTCACCCAAACGCGGCGCTTCTTGCCAGGCCGCATCGCGGCGCGGTGCGCGGTCATCGGAACGACCCGCAAAACCACCTTCACGCGGGCCACGGCTGCCATCACGGCCAGCGTCACGGCCACCTTCTTTGCGCTCGCCGAACTTGCCACCGCGCACCGGTGCCGCCGGTTCGGTCTTTTTCATGCCGGGACGGTCGTCGCCGCGCACCGCGACCACCGGTTTCGGTGCCGGTTTCGGTGCGGCCACGGGCTCAGCGGGCGCTGCTGCAGCGTCTTCCTGCGCCTCGGCCGTTTCTTCAGATGCTACAGTTTCAATAGCTGCCGACGCAGATTCGACGGGGGCTGCAGCCGCTTTTTCTTCAGAAGCCGCAACTTGCACGGCCGCTTGTGCCTGGGCCTGACCGCGCAAGGCGGCGTCCAGGGCGTTCATGGCGCTGCGAATGGCGTGTGCATCACCGGAGGCATTGGCCGCTTCCAGCGCCTTGGCGGCATCGAGCACGGTGCGATCGCGTTCACCCAAGGCGGCATCGGCCTTTTCACGGGCGGCGGTCTTGCGGTTGAAGGCTTCGTCAATCGGCTTGCGGAACGCGTCCCACAATTTTTGTTCCTGACGGCGATCCATCGGCACCACATGGGTTTCGGCTTGCCAGCGCTGCTGCAGGGCCTTGACGGCGTCAATGCGCAGCTCGGGCTGGGCGCCCAGCAGTTTGGCTTCTTCAATCATGGCCTGGCGCGTGGCCAGGCTGCGCTTTTGCATCGCTTCCAGCGGCGCAGCGGCGGTGTTGATGGCAGTTTTCCAGAGGCCTTGCAACTCGGCAAAGGCTTTTTCACCGACATGACCGGCATCGCGCCAGCGGTCGCCGAACTGGTGCAGGATACGGTTGAAGCCTTTCCAGTCGTCGTCCAGCGCGGTCGTGTTGGCAGCCGCCCAGGCGTTGACTTCTTCAATCAAGGCCTGGCGTTGCGCGCGGTGCTCGGCCGACTCGGCCTTGACTTTTTCCAGCCAGACTTCGACCACTTTGTGGGCTTCGTTGCAGGCGTCGTCAAAACGTTTCCACAGCGCGTGATTGGGCACGCCGCCCTGGTCGGTCTGCTTCCACTGGTCGCGCAGGGTGCGCAGGTTTTCCTGCAGCTTGCGTCCGCCCATGGCCTGGCCTTCCGGGCGCTTGAGCAGGGCTTCGGCTTTGGCCAGCAGGTCTTCGCGCACCTGGTCGGCGCTCCAGCGCTGCCAGCCTTCGAGTTCACCGGCTGCAACCAGGGCCGCATTGGCCTGGTTGCCCAGCTTCTCGTCCACCAGTTTGCCGAATTCCTTGAGCGCGTTGCGCAAGGCTGCGGCCGCACCGGCACTGGCTTTGCCGTGACCTTCGGTCACTTCCTGCTCCAGCTTGGCGAGAGCATCGCGCACCATGCTCACACCCTTGGCCTTGACTTCCGGGTCAATTTTTGGTTTTTGCGGCTTGGCGGCGGTTTCCAGCGGAATACCACGGGCGACACGCAACTCATCGGCCCACACGCGCACGGGCGGCAGTGCGACAGCGGGGTCGGCCGCCGCAGCGACGGTTTGTGTCAGGGCGTCGTTAAACGCATTCCAGACCACCAGCAGCTGCGCGCCAGAGGCGTCCAGCAGCGGCGGGAATTTGGCATCCACACTGGCCCAATTGGCATCACCCAACAGCGAGCTGGCCTGCGCTTGCCAATGATCCACATCCACCTGCAAGGGTGCCAGCACGGTTTGCGCATCGCGCCAGGATTTGGTGGACAACACTTCAATGCGCTGGGCCAGTAACACGGCGGCTTCACGCTGCACTTGCACGCGGTGCTGCAGGTCTTCGATCACCTTCACGCGCTCAGCCAGTTGGCCTTTGAGGCTGGCCAGGGGCTCTTTGCTCAAGGGGGCGCCGGCCTTGGCGGCATCGCGCTGCCAGGCCAGGGCATCGGCCATATTGAGTTTGTCCAGGGCCAGCAGCGCCTGCGCCTTGTCGGCCCACTCCTGGGCAATCGACTCTTGGGTCTTGCTGCGTTTGATCTCGTCGAGTTTTTCGCGCAGCAGTTTGGCGGCGCCTTTGTCTTTGCCGCTGATGTCCTTGAACACGGCCTGCATTTGCTCGGCAGCAGGCCCGCTGGCCAGCCAGTCACGGATGCGCTGGGTGCGCTCACCGGAGGTTTGGGCAGAGAATGCGCCGCCCGTCAATGCGTCCAGCGGATGGGGTTCGTTAATTTTGGCCGGGGTTTGAGTCACTTCGGGGGCTTCAGCAGTTTTAAAAAAAGGGAACATGGATCGCACGAGCAAGGGAGAGAAATCCCCGCCGGATTGCGAACAGGGTTGAAGCGCTATTTTCGCCGCAATTTACCCGTTCGGCAAAGCATCTGCGAACAAGTCTATGGCGTCGTCAAATTTAGCTCGGCGCGGGGACTCCATTTTGCCTCGGCGGGCAGCGCTTTGGCGGCGCCGAGAAACAGGCGATCCAGGGGCAGTTTCTGCGCGGCCAGGTAATCGCGCACGGCCACGCCGCGCTGCACCGCCAGCTCACGCATGCTTTCTTCGCTGGCGGGCAGGTTCGCCAGCAACAGCGCCTCCATCTCCGCCACCGGAATGTCTTTGAGCAGCCCGATCAGGTTGCGCGGCTTGGGGAAATCAGCCCGCCGGTACAGCGCCTTCAGCAGCACGGCATAGTCGCTGGCCGCAAGCGCCGTCCCAGCATGGCCCGCCTCGTCGCTCAGCGCCTGGGCACTGGCACGTGCGCCGTTGACGATGGCGGCGCGGCGCTGCTCGGCCTGCACCAGCGCGTTGAGTTGCGCGCGCTTGTAGGCCTCACGCTCCAGCGCCAGGCTGGCGGTACCGACGACCGTCATGGTCAGCGCCGGGCGCGCGATCAGCGCCTGCGCCACCTTGTCCAGCCCCGGTTTGGCCTCGGCACCCAGCACCGCCGAGCCGGGGGCAAAGCTGACCATGCTGAGTTCGTCCGCCCCGCCGCCAAAGGCGTGGGCCAGCAGGCTGAAGGGCGAGGTGACGGCTTTGACCACCAGATTGACGATCAGCTTGAACACAATCGAGCCGACCTTGAACTGCGGGTCGTTCAATGAGCCGCTGACCGGCAGGTTGATGTCGATCACGCCATGGCGGTCCGCCAGCAGCGCCACCGCCAGCTTCACCGGCAAGCTGGCCGGTGCGCCGTCCACTTTGTCGCCAAAGCTGATCTGGTTCAGCACGATGTTGTTGCTGGCGGTGAGCTGCCCATCGGGCTGCACCACGTAGCCCACATCGACACTGAGCTTGCCGCGCTCAATGCCGTAACCGGCGTAGCGCACCGAATACGGCGACAGCGGGGGCAACTCCAGGTCGCGCACGCGGCCCTTGATGTCGAGCGCCAGCGGTGTGGCCAGCGGGTTGACCTTGCCCAGAATCTCCAGCGAAGCCGTGCCCTCGGCGCGCCCGCGCAACTCCAGGTCGGCCAGATTGACCTCCCCCGGTGTCGTCACGGAGGAGAAGGCGCTGAGCTTGCCGGTCAGCTCGGTCAGGTTGGCCGAGTAATTGGGCTTGATGAAACGATCCGAGAAATAGACCCGCCCGCCCAGCAGACTGACCGGCCCGAAGCTGATCACCGGCGCCAGCGCGGCTTGCACATCTTTTGGCGCTGTAGCCCTCGTGTTGATTGCGTCAGCAGCTATCAATTCAGGAGCAACTGGTGCGGCTGGTTTTTTCAGCACGTCCTGCAGATTGAGGCGCCCGCCCTCACTCAGAATCAGGCGGGCAAAAAAATCACTCAACACCGTCTCCTGGACGCTGACCGTGGTGGCGGTGCCGGGCGCCAGCACCACGTCCAGCCCGCGCAGGCTGAGCAACTTCCAGTGCAGCAGCTCTTCGCCGACGGGCAGCGTGCCGGGCACCGGGGCGCCGGTGGCACTTGCCGAATTGGCCTGCAACTCTTCAATCGCGCTGTCGCCACTGAGCTTGAGCAGCGGGCCGGAGGCGGTTTGCTGGTAGCGCACCTGGCCTTTGAAACTGGCCTCGGCCTTGAGCAGCTCGATGTTCAGCGCATCCGCCAGGTACGGCTCGAACGCATGCAGCGGCAGCCGCACCGCCTCGACCTGGCCCTGCACGCTCAACGGCGCCAAGCCTGCGCTGCCGCGCCAGAGCAGACGCCCGGCTTCCCCCTGACCGCTACGGATCTGCGTGGACACCGTGGCAACAAAAGGCATGCGGCCGGTGCTGGATAAGTTTTTGAGCTGCACCGAGAGTGCGGCCAGCTCAAAGGCCACCGGCTTGGCGGCGGACTTGTCCGTGAACGCCACGCCCCCCCCGTCCAGCGCCACGTTTTGAATGGCAACGCCCCAGGTTTTACTCGATGCAACGGAGGGCGCGGGGCGCTTGCCCGCTGCCCCACCCGTCACCGGCGCCCCGCTTGTCAGCCAGCGCTCGAACATCCAGCGGCCATCGGCCTCGCGTCCGACAGCGGCTTTGGGCTGGGTCACGCTCAGCTTGCCCAGCGTCACCCGCTGCTGATTCAGATCGACCCGCAATTGCTCCAGCTGCAGTTTTTTGATGCTGGCCAGATTCGTTTTACCCTGCGTCAAGGCCACCCCGTCCAGCGTCAACTGGCGGGCCTCAATCTGCAATTCGGCCGCTTGCGCCGGGTCGGCGCTGGCTTGCCAGTTCACCCCGAGTTCGGCACTGAGCCAGCCGCCCAGAGTCGGCGTCAGCTGCGCGGCCAGGTACGGCGCCGCCACGCTCAACGGCAGATCAGCCACGCTGGCCGTGACACTGGCCTGTTGCCCCGTGGCGCTGCCTTTGAAATTGAACAGCGCCGGTTTGTCCGCCGCCCCCGCACGCGACGCCAGCTTGGCCGAGCCGTCAAACTGCACGGGCTGCACCAGCGGCAGGGCGATGCCGGAGGCGTTCAGCGCCAGCTCACTCAAACCCAGGCGGGCAGCAGGCACCGTGCCCTCATCCAGCCAGTTCAGCGTGCCGCCCTGCAAGCGCACTTGGGCAACGCCCACCTTCCACACGCCACCCTTCTCATCATTCTGGCCTGCAGCCCTCGTATTAGCTGCGTCTACAGCTATCTTTTCAGGAGCAACTGGCTGCTTGAGCAGGGTCGCCAGATTGAGTTGCCCGGCCTTGTTGCGCAGCACATTCAGG
>OFRD01000245.1_pt1 | contig 20697 bp, 17 predicted proteins | sample 1543041 | NCBI WGS metagenome assembly OFRD01 (sample SAMN07774234, study PRJEB24372) | wastewater metagenome | isolation source: Exp Tend CN 100WW | collected 2016-02
CCAGCACCACATCGAGTGCGGCAGCGGTGCTGCCCAGATCCTGCAGCAGTTCCGCGCTCTGGCGTTTTACTGTGGCCAGCGGCACACCCGCCAAAAACGTTATCAGGCGGACGGCATGGCCGGTGCCTTTCCATTGATATTGCGCGCCAGCCTGGCCGGAAAGCGTGTTGACCAGCCTGGGAAACTTGGCCGCCAATGCGGCGTCGGTGCAGCTTGCAAGCAGCTGCATCGCGCTGTTTTCAGCATCGAGCAGCGGATGCACTTCTTGAAGATTCGCAACCTTCAGGACGAAGGCGGCGCCATCCGGCAGGCTGAGCTTAAAGTTTTGGTCGCGCTCGCTTGGCAGAGCGCTGGCGGTTGCGTGCAGGCCATACAACTCAAGCGCAGCTGCCGCAGCCGCGCTTGTGGTCAGTTGCGGGGCATGTTCAATTGTGGTCATGGTGGCGGGTTGGGGCACGCAAGTTGCGAGTGTAACCTATAGCTTGCGGCGAAAATTTTTGAAGTTGGGCGGCAGATTTGCTGTTGGTCCCTGTGTTGGTGCAGGGAGACGACGCGGCCGTTGGCGCGCTTGGATTTAATTGGCGGTGTGTTGTGCACCCACTTTAAAGATGCGAAAGGCAGTCTGCACGGCTGGCCCAATTGCGAGCGCAAATACCAGCGTGCCGATGCCCACCGGTCCGCCCAGCAGCCAGCCGCTGGTTACTACGGCAATCTCAATGCCTGCGCGTGCCACACGCACGCTGAGTCCGGTTGCGCGTGCCACGGCAATCATCAAGCTGTCACGCGGGCCGGCGCCGGCGTTCACGCCGATGTAGATGGCAGTGGCGCCCGCCATTACCAATACGGCCAGCACCAAATACAAAACTTGGCCCGGCAGGTAATCATTCATGATTGGCAGGTAGGCCAATGCCACGTCTTCCCACAAGCCAATGCAGATGATGTTGCCGAGTGTGCCCCAGCCCACGGGCTCGCGCAGGGCCAGCGCCAGGAGCAGCACCATTGCGCCGGTGAGGATGCCGGATTGCCCGGGTGTGAGCGGGATGTAATTAATAAATGCCATTTCGAGTACAACCCACGGGCTCGTGCCAAGGTTGGATCGGATGAGAAACGCGATGGCAAGCGCGAAGAACGCAAATCCGATTTGAATTACAAGAAAATCTCGTGGAAAGGTGCGCCAGCGCACAGGCTTCAGCCACTTTGTGCTTGTAACGTTGTCCGCGCTTGGCTGGTCATTGTCCGGAGGTGTCAGCTCCGGTGCATCACTTGCGGTCATCACTTCTGAAAGTTGGCTGCACTCACTGCGAGTTGCTGTCTGCTGCCGAGAATCGCAGGCGGAACATACGCGCGAGCTCCGCTGCGTTGCGGAGGCGACTGCGCCTAGCGTGAACCGGTTGGGCGGCGCGTGCGGCCGCTGAACGGGCGTCCGTTGCCGCCGGGTGACTGCCGGCCAGGCGTGGGCACGGGCCGGCCACCGTTGCGCATGCCACGCTGGGCGGTTATCTCTGCATTTACGGCCGTGATTGCGGAGGCAGCGTTGGCAGAGCCGGGCACAAACGGATGATCCTTGATGACTTCAATCTGCTGGCGCGTGAGGCGCTCGATCTCGCGCAGCATGGAGCGCTCGTCTGCAGAGCAAAACGAAATGGCATTGCCAGTGGCATCCATGCGCCCGGTGCGGCCGATGCGATGCACGTAAGTCTCCGGTACTTCCGGCAGATCGAGGTTGATCACGTGCGTCACTTCATCGATATCAAGGCCGCGCGACGCAATGTCGCTGGCCACCAGCACGCGCGTGCGCCCGGCTTTGAAGTCTGCCAGTGCGCGCTGCCGCGCAGACTGCGATTTATTTCCATGAATTGCATCCGAGCGAATGCCCGCCTTCAACAACGCTTCACTGACGCGGTTGGCGCCGTGCTTGGTGCGCGTGAACACCAGCGTGCGCGACATCGCAGCATTGGAATTCAACAAGTGCACCAGCAGTTTGGGCTTGAGTGACTTCTCCACATAGTACAAAGATTGCTCGATGGCATCAGCCGTGGCCGAGATCGGCGCAACGGCCACCATCACCGGATTCTTGAGGATGCCGTCTGCCAGCGCCTGAATTTCGGGCGGCATGGTTGCGGAGAAGAAAAGCGTCTGGCGCTTGTCCGGAACGGTGGCAATAATCTTGCGGATGTCGTGAATGAAGCCCATGTCCAGCATCCGGTCGGCTTCATCAAGCACCAGCACCGAAAGGTTGTTGAAGCGCACAAAGCCCTGGCCCATCAAGTCCAGCAGGCGGCCGGGTGTGGCCACAATAATTTCGGGATGCCGCCGCAGCGCATCTACTTGCGGCTGCTGCCCAACGCCGCCAAAGATGACGGTATGGCGCTTGCCGGTGTGCCGGCCGTATGCGCCAAAGCTCTCGCCAATTTGAATTGCCAGCTCGCGCGTGGGTGCCAGCACCAGTACGCGCACAGTCCGCTTGCTGTTTGGATCCTGCGGGTTGGACGCCAGCCGCTGCAAGATTGGCAGCGCAAACGCCGCCGTCTTGCCGGTTCCAGTTTGCGCACAGCCCAGCACATCGCGTCCTTCCAGCACCGGCGGAATGGCCTGCACTTGGATCGGCGTGGGCGTCTCGTAGCCCTCTTCACGCAGCGCGCGCAACAGAGGCGCAATCAATCCAAGGTCGGCAAACGGCCCGGTGGGTGGCGCCGAATTTTCATCCGGGCGCGGCCGGGAATGCGCTGCGGCGGGTTCGTTTTGCGCCTTGATATTTGGGAATTGTTGTTTCACGATTTCACTCTCGAAGAATATGCCAGCGATTAGCAACTGCCGCGGGGCAAGCTGGCTTTGAATGTTGTTTTGGGGCTGAGAAGCTGGATGGTGGCTGCAGGTCACCAAGCGGCGGACCGCAGCTATTGGAACTAACGCTCGGAGTCTAGCGCACTTTTGCCGGGCGTGCCAGCACCTGCCCGGCTGCGGGCTGGCACCCGTGACTTGCGAAGTTGCCGTGTTGTGGTTGCAGGCTACGCCCAGTGCGCTGCCAGATAACGCACTTTCTCCATCTCTTGAAAGACCGCGCCGCCTTCATGGCGGTTATAGGACCACAACTGCATGCGCTTGCTGCCGGCATAGTGGTTGTAGGCCGCGTACACGGTGCGCGGCGGGCAAACCTGGTCCATCAAGCCCGCGGAGAAGAGCGCTGGACAGCGCGCCCGCGCCGCAAAATTCACGCCGTCAAAGTATTGCAGGGTGTTGAATACGGTCTCCACTTTGTCGCGGTGAATGCGGCAGTAATTGGCAATCTCGGCATAAGGATTCTCGTCGGTGAGCTCGGTGGCCACGCGGTAATGGCACAGGAAGGGCACGTCCGGCAGAACGGCTGCAATGTCCGGCAGCAGGCCTGCCACCGCCAGTGCAATTCCACCACCCTGGCTGCCGCCCGTCACGGCCACGCGCGCCGGATCCACAAGTTCAAATGCGCGCGCAGCTTCAACCGCGCGGACTGCGTCTGTGAACACCCGCCGGTAGTAGTAGGTGTCCGGGTTCAGTACGCCGCGCGTCATAAAGCCGGGGTGCTGCGCGTTGCCGCCTTCGGGCTCATGGTCTGGCGTGTCACCGGGGCTCCATGCGCTGCCCTGGCCGCGCGTATCCATCACCAGGCATGCGTAGCCCGCGCTTGGCCACAAAAGGTGATCGGCGGGCAGCGAGCGCCCGCCGCCGTACCCGATGTACTTGACCACACAGGGCAGCGCCGCCTTGGCTGCGCGCGGCAAAAGCATCCAGCCGCGCACGGGCTGGCCGCCGTAGCCGTTGAAAGTAACATCATGCACTGCGAGCAGATTTAGGCCGTCGTGGGCGGGGGTGAACTTTGCATCAAGCGGGAAGGCCCGCGCAGCTTGCAGCGTGCGCTGCCAAAATGCGTCAAAGTCCGCCGGCTCCGTGCGCGCCGGTCGGTAGGCTTCAAGTTCGCTGAGCGGCAGGTCAAATAGTGGCATGGGTTACCTCAAACTAAATATAAGCATGCGCGACTGGTGCGGTGCACAAAAATTATCCATGCAGTGTTAATTGGTGCCGGCGAATTATGCGCCGTATGGCACCCAGATGTTTTTGATTTGCGTGGCGTGGCGCAAGAATTCTTGTGCGTCGCATTCCCACAAATTGCTGTTGTGCGCTGCGCCCGCCCAGAGCTGCTTTAGGTTGCTGCAGGAAGCGCGCTCAATGGCTGCGCGCCCGGACTGCGGCCCAAAGTACCACAGGCCATCCACATCCATGTGCGCCGCCAGCACCTCCGCCAGCTCGGCGCGTGCGCCCGTGACAATGTTGATGACGCCCGCGGGCACGTCGCTTGTCTCCAAGACTTGATAGAAGTCGGTGCTGGCCAGCGGATGCAGCTCTGAGGGCACGGCGATGACCGTGTTGCCCTGCGCGATGGCCGGCGCAATCAACGTGACCAGACCCAGCAGCGGCAGATCATCCGGGCAGATGAGCGCCAGCGTGCCAACCGCCTCCGGCATGGCCAGGGTTACGTTGCGCTGCGGCGTGTGGTGCACAGCGCCGTCGTATTTATCCGCCCAGGCTGCAAACACAAACAGGCGCTCTACCGCTGCCTGCACCTCGGCTGCAGCGCTGCGCGCATCGCCGCTCATGGCAGTTAGGCGCTGCGCAAACTCCGCTGCGCGCGTATCAAGATTTTCCGCCAGGTAGTACAAAATTTGCGCCCGCGCGTGCGCGCTGGTGCCGGCCCACTTGTCGGCGGCGCGCGCGGCTTCCACTGCATTGCGGATGTCTTTGCGGTTGCCGGCGCCAACTTCGCCGAGCACTCGGCCGCGCGCATCCAGCACCGTGCGGCTGTACCCGGAGTCGGGGCGCACCTGTTTGCCGCCGATGAATAGTTTGGGAGTGCGGTCTACATCGGGCAGGCTGCCGGCAGCAGCAGCCGCTTGCTTGCGGGCAGCTGTCTTGCGGGCGGGCGCTGCCGCCAGCGCAGTGGCTGCGGTTGGTTTCAAATATTCATACAAGCCTTCCTTGCCGCCTTCGCGCCCGAAGCCGCTCTCACGGTAACCGCCAAAACCGGAGGCGGCATCAAACTGGTTGGTGCAGTTAACCCACACCACGCCGGCTTTGATCTGGCGCGCTGCATCCAGCGCCACATTGATGTCTTCGCTCCACACGCTGGCGGCAAGGCCGTAGCGGGTGTTGTTGGCGAGCGCAATGGCTTCGGCCGGCGTGCGGAAAGTCATGCTGACGAGCACTGGCCCAAAAATTTCCACTTGTGCCACGGTGGATGCGGGCGCAACATCGGTGAGCAGCGTGGGCGGATAAAAGTAACCGTCCTTGGGGCAGGACCACGCGGGCTGCCACAGTGTGGCGCCTTCGCTGCGTCCCTGCTCCACCAGCTGCTGAATTTTCTCAAGCTGCCGGGGTGCGATGATGGCGCCAATGTCGACGGATTTGTCGAGCGGGTCGCCCACGCGCAGCTTATCCATGCGCGCGCGCAGGCGGTTGAGCAGCTTGTCCGCCACGCTTTCCTGCACCAGCAGGCGCGAGCCGGCACAGCACACCTGCCCTTGGTTGAACCAGATGGCATCGACGATGCCTTCAACCACGCTGTCCAAGTCAGCTGTGTCAAAGACCACAAAGGGTGACTTGCCGCCCAGCTCCAGCGAGAGGCGCTTGCCGCTGCCGGCGGTGGCGCTGCGAATGCGCCGGCCCACATCTGTGGAGCCAGTGAATGCAATTTTGTCCACGCCCTTGTGGTTGACGATCAACTCGCCGACTTTGCCATCGCCCGTGACGATGTTGACGACGCCTGGCGGCAGTCCGGCGTCGCGGCAAACTTCGGCAAACAGCAGCGCAGTCAGTGATGTCCACTCGGCCGGCTTCAGCACAACGGTGTTGCCGGCTGCCAGCGCGGGCGCAATTTTCCAGGCCAGCATCAGCAGCGGAAAATTCCACGGGATGATTTGCCCGGCAACGCCCAGCGGCTCGAAGCCAGGCAGTGCGCTGTCTCGCACTTGTGCCCAGCCGGCATGATGATAGAAGTGGCGTACCAGCAGCGGCACATCAATGTCGCGTGTCTCGCGAATGGGCTTGCCGTTGTCCAGCGTCTCCAGCACGCTAAAGAGGCGGCTGTGGCGCTGAATGCGGCGGGCGATGGCGTACAGGTAACGCGCGCGGGCGTGCCCGCTGAGCTGCGCCCATGGGCGGAAGGCACGCCGCGCGGCAGCCACGGCGGCATCCACATCCGCGCTGCTGGCCTGCGTGATGTGTGCGATGGGCGCACCGGTGGCCGGGTTCACACTTTCAAACGTGGTTCCGGGTGCAGTAAATTCGCCCTTGATGAAGAGCCCAAAGCGGCGCTGATGCGCGTCCAGCCAGGCGTTGGCAGGGCCGGCCGCCTCGGGCGCCGGCCCGTAATCCATGGTTTCCAAAATCTCAGCAACAGACATCTGAAGTCACCATTATGACAAGAATTATTTGATTATGCTTGGTTGGCGCGCCTGCAAATCGGCTCGGTTATCTTAGTTCAATCACAGTATTAAACAAATTGCGCGCTGCTGGGGGGATGTAAACAGCTGTTTGTTCTGCACCCGCTGACACAAACTTATCGTTTCCCTTTCTTTGAATTACTAACTCTTGGCCGGTAGTTAATATTTGTGCGTGAGTGATGCCTTGCGGCACACCGAGCAGGCTTATCGAATCACTAAAGTCATCCAATATATGCACATAATGGACTTCATCCCTGCGGGTACTGACTGTTTCTCGGGTGTTGGGTATTACGCCTGCTCGGGTACCGTAGATGCTAGAACCATTGTGTTCCAACCAGCGACCAACTCCGTGCAGCCGCTCGGCTTGCAGCGGGAGGATCTCACCCTCTGGAGTAGGGCCGACGTTGAGGAGCAAGTTGGCCCCGACGCTAGCCGAACGGACCAGTATGTGCACCAGCCGACGCACGGACTTTGTATTCTGGTCGTCACTGCTCCATCCCCAATGGTCGTTTATGGTCATGCAGACTTGGATGGGCAGGCCGAAGATTTGCGTCTCGTTGAAACCAGTTGTATTATCGCCCGGCAGATCCTGTTCGAAGCCCTGTAGGTCTTCGCCGGGGAGTGGTGCTTTGTGACGGTTATTCTCGATGACGGCATCCGGCTGCAGAGTATGGATCATGTGATAAAGCTTTTCATATTCAAAAGATCCGCCTGGTTCGAAATAGCGATTACTATCGTCTATGGGGTGGGCCGGCCAGTCGCCGTCAAACCAGATGCAGCCCACTTCCCCATACTGCGTACACAATTCGCGAACCTGCCCATGTAGGAATTCCACATAATCGCCCCAAGCCATTCCACTTTCTGTTCGAAAGCGGTAAGCCGGGTGGTGCCAATCCAGTAGTGAGACATAAAAACCGAGTTTGATATTGCGGCGTACACAGGCATCTGCAAGTTCACGGAGCGGATCGCGTTTGAAGGGGGTGTTGGTCACCTTGTAGGGGCTTAGTGCGGTGTCGTACATGCTAAAGCCGTCGTGGTGGCGACTAGTAATTACGATGTATTTCTGGCCGGCGTTGGCGGCTATGGATGCCCATTTGTCGGCGTTGAACTTGGTCGGGTTGAACTGGGGTACAAGTTTCTCGTAATCATCCACTGGGATTGCGTCTGTGTGCATGACCCATTCTTGCTTGCCGATGATTGAATACAGCCCCCAGTGAATGAACATGCCGAAGCGGGCGTCTTGGAACCATCCAAGACCTTTGGGTGAAACTTGGAGTGTCATGAATCCACCTAAATTAGGTTATCAATTAGCACAGAATAAACCAGCAAGACTATTACGCAAACTGCGGCAGATAGGGTGCATTTTGAGCAAACATGTCATCGACCATTTTTCTAATTTCAGCAAGCGAGAGCACCGCAGCTGTTAATGGGTCATTATAGATAGCGTGGTACACAAGACTCTTGTTGCCAGTGATCGAAGCCTCAACAGTCATCTCTTCAATCTGCGCACTAAGGTTGGTGAGCACCGCGCATTGCGGTGGCAAAGCACCGACGTTCGTCGGCTCGAATCCCTTTCGGCTTACCCACACCGGAACTTCAACGCAGGCGTCGTGGGGCAGATTGGTGACACAGCCTTTATTGGGCACGTTGCCATTGAAAGTAAAAGGTTCACCGCCCTCCAGGGCGTTAATGATGTAGGCAGCGTACTCATGGCCGCGGCTGAGGTTTCGCGGGGCTGGATCATCGATCCATGCGCGGATGTCTTTGACCCACTCTTTGTCCCGTCGCTGGTATTCTTTCAGAATAAAGGCGTGCTCGCCCGGATTCCAGCCTGTGCCATGCGTGCAATATTGTTCGATCAGGTTTGGGCGTTTGCGGAACCAACTGTTGTACTCCGAGTTGTGCCCGCTCGATTCGGTGACGTAGTGGTCAAAAGCAAGGAACATTTCGTTTCGCACTTGCTCCTCGTTGCAAACCTCAGGGCGTTCCAAAATTGCCTTGCGGATTAACGGATAGGCATCCTCTCCTTTCCATTTGAAGTCGAGATACCATGCCATGTGGTTGATGCCCGCGCAGGTGTAGGTGACCTCCTCCATTGGGCTGCCGATCCAGCCGGCCAGCATCTCAGCGGTACCTTGCACGCTGTGACAGAGCCCCGTCATTTGGATGCTTGTCTCGCGCTGAATGGCGCGGCACAGCATAGCCATCGGATTGGTGTAGTTGAGCATTGTGGCGCGTGGACAGAGTTGCTCCATGTCGCGCGCAATTTCGAGCATCACGGGAATGGTACGCAGGGCACGGAAAATTCCGGAAGGGCCGCGAGTGTCACCGACGTTGATATCAACGCCGTAGTGCGCCGGAATCTCGATGTCATGGCGCCACACGTCTGTAGCTCCAGCCAAGATGGTGACCATTACGTAATCGGCGTCTCTGAGCGCCGCTTGGCGGTTAAGCGTCGTTTCAACCTTGGCCAGATAGCCACCCTGATCCACGATCCGTTGAACCGCGCGCCGGGAGAAATCAAGTCGCTGTGGATCAATGTCCATCAAACACAGCGTTGATCTCTCGAGTAGTGGAAATGTCAAGATATCACGAACAAGCGTCCGTGTAAAGCCGAAGCTGCCAGCGCCAATAAATGTAATCTTAGGCATTAGTTGTGTACCCTTCGAGTCAATTTAGTTTGTGTAACCATATTAAGCAGTGCGCCCCGCATTTATTATGGTCAAGCATTTAGCGCAATGCAACAACTGCCGTTCATCATCATCCCATTGGATGGCGGAAGGTGGCGGAGTAGCAGCCGGTGGTGTAATGCTCCAGCTGGCGTTCGATGTCCGTGAGCAGCGCGCTGGCACCCAGGCGCAGCAGCTGCGGCTGCAGCCAGGCGTCGCCCAGCTCCTCTTTGACCAGGATCAACCAGTCCAGCGCGTGGCGCGCCGTGCGAATGCCACCGGCCGGCTTGAAGCCCACGCGGCAACCGGTTTGCTCGTGGTACTCGCGGATGGCGCGCAACATTACAAGGCTCACGGCAAGTGTGGCGTTGGTGGTCTCTTTGCCAGTGGAGGTCTTGATGAAGTCTGCGCCGGCCAGCATGCACACGAGGCTGGCGCGGCTCACATTTGCCAGTGTGCCCAGGTCACCGGTGGCAATGATGGTCTTCATGTGAGCGGGGCCGCATGCCTGCCGGAAGCTGGCAACCTCCGCGTGCAGCGCCGCCCAGTCTGCGGTCAGCACCAGACGGCGGCTGATGACGATGTCAATCTCGCGCGCGCCGGCTGCCACAGAGGCTTCAATCTCGCGCAACTTAAGTGGCTGCGGCGTCTGGCCGGCAGGGAAGCCGGTGGAGACTGCTGCCACCGGCAGGCTGCTGCCACGCAGCGCTGCAACCGCTTCAGCCACCAGCGCGTGATACACACAAACGGCGCCGGCTTGGATGCTGCCAGCCTGCACGCCAAGCGCTTCCAGTAAATCTGTGCGCACGGGATGGAGCGCCTTTTGGCACAGGCGCTGCACATTGCCGGGCGTGTCATCGCCGGCGAGTGTGGTGAGGTCAATTGTTTGAATGGCGCGCAGCAGCCACGCCGCCTGCCATTGCTTCTTTACGGTGCGGCGGCCGGCCAGTGTGGCGACGCGCCGCTCAACTGCGCTGCGGTTCACGCGCTGCGCGTCCACCCAGGCTGCATCGAATGCGCCGCCCGTGTTGCGGTGCGCAGCTTGATGCTGCTCCGGCACAGTGGCCGCCGCAACTTGCGTCAGCATTGGTGCGCAGTGATTGTGGGGCAGATGCTGCGCTGCGCAGCCTGCCAATTATGGAAAGAGTTTGATTGCCGCGAGTGCTTGCCCATGCTGGTATTCAACCCGCAAATTGTAGACGAGAAACAGACTGCGCGCATAATGACCTGCGCAACTGCACGGCCATCTGACGCGTGGCTGATTTGTGGCGGCCCGCGATGCGTGGGGCTGCAACCTGTGCCAAAGCATGCCGGACGCTAGCTGCGCTGCAGCGTGAGGCGCACCACGTGTTCATCGCGCCCGCCAAACTTATATTTGTAATCTTCCGCGCCCTGCATAAAGTCGAAGTGCGTGTGGCCGGTGGCAATTGCGTGCTCAATCAAGTGCGCCAGCAGCACCCAGCCGGGCGAGAGGGCACTGGCGTAAGCCGGGTCGTAGCCGGAGTTGTACAAATAGATGCGCTGGTTCATGGTGAAGTAGGCGTACACCGCAATAGCGCGTTGGTCTGCGTCCAGAAAGCACAGATTGAACAATCCGGTGGCAGCCGCAGCCTGAAAAATTTTGTGATAGGTGGCCCGGATCTCGGGCGTCAGAAACAGCGTCTTGGCCGGGCTGCTGGCCGCCATCAGGCGCATTAGTTCTTCCGATGCGGCGGATACATCGGCGCCGCCGGGGAGCAGGCGCCATTGCGCGCCTTCCGCCTGGGCGCGCCTTAGTTTGCGGCGCAGCTCATGGCGCTGCTTGCTGTCCAGCTGCGCAATGTAGTCATCAAAGCTGGCGGGCAGCGTGGCCACTGGGCACACATCAAGGCGCTCCACGGCTGTGCGCCAGCCGGACTGCGCCGCCTGCTGCTGCCACTCTGCAATTGTGGGCGAAGCTTCCGGAATGTTGGAGAGCTGTGCATACTGCCAGGTCGGTGCGTGCGGGCCAAGCCACCAATCTAGTACGGCAGCGCGCACTTCAGGCGCATTAGTTTTTGTTGTGATGACATCCAGATAGTCGGCAATCTCCTCGCCGCCCACCCAGCGCAGCACGCCCGCAAGGTCCACGTATAGAGCAGCCAAGCCATGCAGGCTGTGGTCTGCAGCGCGCAATGCCAGCACGCGCAGCTCGCCTTCGCCCAATCCTTCCCACCACGCACGTTGGAACTCCAGAGTTTGGAAGGGAGTAGCGTGTGCGCTGCGCGCAATCAGGCGGTGCCAGTCATCCGCCAGATCTATGAAGGCCGCAGCGCCCGAATGAACCTCCAGCTGCATTGAGTTCAGGCGGCCACGCCTTCAGTGCGCGCCCAGTTGTGCACCACCGCTTCAACGGCGTCTATCAAGCGGCTGGCTGCATCTATGCGGTCTGACATTTGTTCGGCGCTGCCCTTGCCGGTTTGGTTGAGGAAGCCGGCGTAGTGCTCCAATGCCGATGCGGCTTTGGCGGGCTCGGCGGACTGCAGCAAGGCTGCGGCACTGGCGGCCAGCGCGCGTTCAATAAAAGGCAGCGCCAGCCGGCCATCACCGCTGGCGCCCAGCGCATCAAATGCGCGCAAGTAATAGGCGCGGCGCGCGGGACTGGCGTCCATGTGCGGCGCCAATGCGTCGGGCGGCAGCTCGGCTGCGGCCTTGTGCATTGTGATCCATGTGTCACACAGCACTTGCAGCGCGGCTGGGTCCGGCGGCCCGTAGCCCAGCGCCTGCAGCGCAAGCGGCATCAGGCTGGGCTGCGCCAGGCGCGCGGCGGCTGTGGCCAGCAGGCGCAGCTGGTGGCGCTGCGCATTGCTTTGGTACACCAGGCTGAGCACGGCGGTGATGGACCATTCCACCGCGGACAGCAGCGCGCGCAAGTCGTCCGGGTCAAGCGGAATGGGCGCGGGCAGCGCACGATAGGCGCTGATGCGCGCCAGCTCCTGGCGCGCGCGCGCGCAGGCATTGCGCGCGCGCGCATGCACATTTTCGGAAGTGTCGAACTGGCCGCGCACCACCGCCTGCAGCAGATCAAAAAAGTGCTGCGGGTCATACAGGCGCATGGCATCAAAAACCGTTTGCGCCAGATGCGGGTGCTGGCGCAGGGCGCGCTTGTCTGCAAATTCGCGCGGGTGCAGGTAGCTCAGATCAATGTGCACCAGCTCGCTTAAAGCCACGCAGGGTTCGTAGTTGTCGGGCGGCGCGCTGTCCACCAGCACAATATCCAAATCCGATGTGCCGCCAAGCTGCGGCTCGCTGCGCGCCACCGAGCCCGTCAGATACGCCGCCACCAGGGTTGTGCGTTGCGACGCCTGCTGTTCGGCAAAGCGGCGCGCATTCTGCACCAGCAGGTCGCGTTCCATCAGTTGGCTGCCGCGCGCACAAGGCCCAGCGGCAGGGCGGGCTGGCGCACGCCGGCCAGGGCAGCGCGCACCTGCGCGGCCACCAGTTCCAAGTGGGAGCCATGCTGCACAAAGTCCAGCGCGTTGGTTTCAATCACCAATGTTTCCGGCACGCCCGCAGCGGCATTGAATTGCTCGTCATAGGCCTTGCGCAGCGCTTCAATATAATCGCGGTCCATTTCACGCTCGTAGGTGCGGTCGCGTTGTTCAATGCGGCGCAGCAGTGTTTGTGTGCTGGCGCGCAGGTACACCAGCAAGTCTGGCCGGGGCAGCTTTTCGCTGAGTGCGCCATACACCTGTGAATAAGTTTCCAGCTCGTCGCCGTGCAAGTTCAGCCGCGCAAACAGCTGGTCCTTCGCAAATGTGTAATCCGCAATCACGCTCTCGCCAGTTTTCAGGCTGGCAGCCACTGCCTGCAGCTGGCGGTAGCGGCTCAGCAGAAAAAATATTTGCGTTTGAAATGCAAAGCGTGCGCGGTCACTGTAGAAGTCGCCAAGAAACGGATTGGCATCAAACTCTTCCAGCACCACTTGTGCAGACAGCACCGGCTGCAGCAAACGCGCCAAAGTTGTTTTGCCGGCGCCGATCACACCTTCAATTGCGATGTACATGGAAAGGGTAGGATAACGAAGGGCGGGAGTTTTGGCAACCGCTGCCTACATGGTAACATCGCCAGCCGGGCAATTATGCAACGTAATTTTGTGCGTGTGGTTGTGGTTTTGGCGATGTGGCTTGCCACCGCGCCGGTGGCCGCTGCTGCAGATGGTGACGGCGCCGGCGCTGAGTTTGTTTTTGGGCGCACGCGCGTTGTGCGTGCTGGCGAGCGCAGCGGGTCACTATTTGTGTTTGGCGGCATGGTGGTGCTCGAGCCGGGCGCGGTAGTTGATGGCGATCTGCTGACTGTGGGCAGCCTGTTGGAAATTGGCGGCACAGTGACCGGCGACCTGACGGTGGTGGGCGGCGGCGGGGCCCTCGCCGCTACTGCCGTGATTGATGGCGACTTCCGCACTGTGGGCAGTACGGTGCAGCGTGCGCCCGGCACGGTAATCCGCGGGTCGGAAGGATCGGGCGTTGGCCTGCCATTTGATGCGCCCATGCTTTTGCGCGGACCCGGCCGTTGGACTTGGACAGGCGCAGATACTTTTGGCGGGTGGTGGTCCGGGCTGGTGGGTGCGCTGGCGCTGGCTGCGCTTACCGGCATAGCGCAGCTGTTGTTGCCAGTGCAGTTGGAGCGCGTGGGGCAAGAACTGTTGGACCATGCGTTGCGCTCATTCATGCTTGGCGCTGCTATCTTGTTTGGCGTGCCTTTGGCTGCTGGTTTGTTGATTGTCACCTGCCTGTTGGCGCTGGCCGGTGTGGCCGGCGTACTGCTCATGGTGCTTGGCCTGCTGACTGGCTGGCTGGCGCTGGGCGCTGCGCTGGGGCGGCGCATGCTGGCCGCGCAACTGCAACGCGGGCTGCACCCGGCATTGGCGGCTGCAGCGGGCAGCTTTTTTCTGACAATCACTTTCATGGCGGGCGGCACAGTGCCGCTGCTGGGCGGGTTGTTCACATTGCTGGGTTTCTGTGCGGTGCTGGCGGGCTTGGGCGCTACTGCCATCTCGCGTTTTGGCATGTGGCCGCGGCGGCGTGCAGCTGCCGCACTGCCAGACGCGTAGCACGCCACTGCGTAGCAGCTGCGCTTGAGTACTACGCCGGCATTTTTGATGCAGGCTGACTGCGTGCCGGCATTGACGCAGCCGCAGCCAGCGCTGCAATGAGCAGCCTGCGCAGCCGCTTGTGGGGCGCAGCATTTGCCACACCCGCACTCGATGCGCTCAGTCCCGTGGCGCGCAGCAACTTCACGCATTTACAGCTGGACATTGTTTGGTACGGTGTGCTGTCCGGCAGCATCATTGCATTCTTGCAAATCTACGCCGTGCGCATCGGCGCCAATGTGTTTCAGGTGGCGCTGCTGAGCAGTGCGCCCGCACTGGTGAATGTGCTGCTGGGCCTGCAGGCCGGCCACTGGCTGGCCAACAAGCCGCTAAACCGGATTACTTTTGTAACGGCGCTTTGGCATCGTGCCGGGTATTTGCTGCTGGTGCCGCTGCCGTGGCTGCTGGCGCCGGCTGCGGAGGCATGGGCGCTGCCACTGCTTGTGCTGCTGATGTCAGTTCCGGGCACGGTGCTGGCAGTGGCGTTCAATGCCATGTTTGCGGACGTGGTGCCGCCGGAATGGCGCGGCCACGTGGTGGGGCGGCGCAACATGCTGCTGGCGCTCAGCCAGGGAATCACCGCCATCAGCTGCGGCTTGATTGCGGACCGGGTGGCGTTCCCCGCCAGCTACCAACTGCTGTTTGCGCTGGGCACTGTGGCAGCTGCGCTTAGTACATATCATCTTGGGCGAATTACACTGCCGGCCGTGCTGCCGCCGCGCGTGGGCCGGCTGCTTGATGCACAGCAGCCGGGCCTGCTGCGTTTTTTTGAGGGCAGCCGGCTTGGGGAAGGGCTGCGCTTTCTGACGCGCGGCGGCGGCCAGCAGCTGCTGCGCAGCGATTTGCTGCGCGGTCCGTACGGCCGCTTCATGGCGGTGTATCTGTTGTTCTATACCTGCCTCAATGTTTCTATTCCAATTTTTCCACTCTTCTATGTGAACGGGCTGCATTTAAGTGATGGAGACATCAGCGTCGGACGCGGCATTTACTTTGCAACAATGTTCTTCGGCTCGCTGGGCGTGCAGCGCCTGAGTGCGCGCTTTGGCCACCGCGGCGTACTGGCTGCGGTGGCTGTAATGTATGCAGACTATCCGCTGCTGCTCAGCTTCTCGCAGGGCCCGGCCTTGTACTGGACCGCGTGCCTGATTCACGGTGTGGTGGTGGGGATCGGCAGCGCAGCGGTGCTGAACCGCCTGATGGAACGGGTGCCGGCGGATGACCGCCCCGCGCACATGGCAATGCATAACGTGGTGTTGAACTTGGGCACGCTGCTGGGTGCCGGGCTGGCACCGCTGGCGGTACAATTTTTGGGTCTGCGCTGGGCGTTGGGTTTGGGTGGTGCGCTGCGCATTGTGGCGGGCCTGGCGCTGATGCTGGCGGGTTAGCACCCGCACTTGACCATTCAACATTATCGCGGGAGCAATCTAAATGCGGATCATCATTACGGGCGGGAGCGGATTCATTGGGCAGGCGTTGAGCAGTTTGTTGCTGGCCAGCGGCCATACGGTGATTGCGCTCAGCCGGTCGCCGGGCACGGCGCGTTTTGCTGCGGGCGTGCAGAGCGTAAAGTGGGATGCCGTCAGCGCAGCCGGGTGGGGCCATCTGGTTGATGCAGACACAGCAGTTGTTCACCTGGCTGGCGAGAGTGTCGCTGGCGATTCTTTTTTCCCGCGGCGCTGGTCGGTGCAAAGGAAGGAGCTGATCATGCGCAGTCGGGTGCAGTCTGGGCAGGCAGTGATGGCTGCAGTCCGGGCGGCCCGTGAGAAGCCGGCGGTGGTGGTGCAAGGATCGGCGGTTGGTTTTTACGGTACTGGCGATGCCGAGCAATTCACCGAGCGCAGCCCGTCCGGCTCTGATTTTATGGCGCAAGTGTGCCGTGACTGGGAAGCCAGCACGGACGAGCTTGCGGGTTTGGGTGTGCGCCGCGTAATTGCCCGCATTGGCCTGCCGCTAAATGCAACCGGCGGTGTATTGCCACGGTTCTTGCTGCCGTACCGGCTATTTGCTGGCGGCCCTTTCGGCAGTGGGAAACAGTACTTTTCCTGGATTCACATGGCGGACCTGCTTGGCGCGCTGCGTTTCTTAATTGAGGAGCGCAGCGCAAGCGGTGCCTTCAATCTGACCGCCCCGCAGCCCGTCACCAACGCACAGTTTGGCAGCGCCCTTGGTTCTGTGCTGCACCGTCCTTCGCTGCTGCCGGTGCCGCGTTTTGCTTTTCAGCTGGCATTCGGGGAAGTTGCCACGGTTATACTTGACGGGCAGCGGGTGATGCCGGCAGCGCTGCAGGCAGCCGGCTACAAGTTCAAATTTTCCGAAGTGCGCGCAGCACTTCAAGATTTGCTGGGCTGAGCTGTGCGGCATTTGGCCGCATTCACTTAGGGTGCATGCCGCGCAAGGAGCAGGCTGATGCTGGATTTGTTGGGGACTTGTTTCTCAATTTATTGCATAAGCAGCCTTTGTTGCAGCGCAGTTCCCGCGTTTTCCGGCATTTGGGCAAGATGGTTTTTGCTGCGGCATCCGCTGCGCACGCTCCGCTCACGCGTGCGCGTGATTGAGCATGTGGCCAGCCCCGCCGACCCTGAGCGCTGACAGCCGCCGGCAACTTGCGCAAACTGTGCGCTACCGATGACAATTTGTGAGTGAAGAATCCCCAGTGGCTGATGTGCATGCGGGGCAGGCCGTACTAGCTGCCGGCACTGCGTTGCAGGGTGCGCGCGTCGCAGTTGTGATGCTGCACGGCCGCGGCGGCAGTGCGGCGGACATCCTTGCACTGCACACCGAGTTGGACACGGCAGGTGTGGCGTATCTGGCACCGCAGGCTGCAGGCAACACTTGGTACCCCAACCGTTTTATGGAACCCGTCGCAACAAACGAGCCATGGCTGAGTTCTGCGCTGCAGGCGGTGGCACAAACTCTGGCAACGGTGGCGGCCGGTGGGATTGCACCCGAGCGCACAGTGTTGCTTGGCTTTTCGCAGGGCGCCTGTCTGGCGCTGGAGTTTGCAGCGCGCAACCGCTGCCGCTATGGGGGCGTGGTTGCGCTCAGTGGCGGGCTGATTGGCGCAGACACGGGCCCGCGGGATGTGCCGGCATCACTGGCGGGCACGCCGCTGCTGCTGGGATGCAGTGATGTGGATGCGCACATTCCATTGCAGCGCGTGCAGCTGGCTGCGCAAGAGATGGAGCGGCTGGGCGGGGCGGTAACGCTGCGTATTTATCCCGGCATGGGCCATACCGTAAACCGGGACGAACTGGATTGGGTGAGCGCGCTGCTCACAGCTCTCGCGCTGTAATCCCCGGCCGGCGTTTGGCTAAGGCAATTGCAGTAGCAATGCCTCCACTGCCAGGCGCAAGTTTGCGTTTTGGTTTAGTGCCTGCAGTGTTCCCAATAACTGCTCCACAAAGCGCTGCGCCGCGTGTGCATCAAGCGCAGCGGCGCTCGCCTGCAGCTCCGCGGCCCGGTCCGAATTGGTGATTGGCGCGCGGCTGCCATGCACCAGCAGCAGCGCGTCGCGCCACCAGGTGAGCCACAAGCCCAGCGCCTCTACAACTGTGTCGCGGTCTTCGCGCATGCTTTCCGCATAATTAAAGCGCTCGCGGCGTGTGGCGCGGCGCAGCGTTTGGAGTGTGTCCAGGTGCTGCGTGCGGCGCTCTAGTGCGGTGGCATCCTGCAGCATCTCCACCGCCCAGCCGAGGCGCCCGCCGGAAAGCTGCGCCAGCAGCGCTGCCTGCCCGCCCGGCGCCTGCCAGCGCTCTTGCAGTGCGGCCTGCACCTGTGCCACGGGCAGCGGGCGCAGCGCCACATGCTCGCAGCGCGAAACAATTGTGGGCAGCAACGCCTCCGGGCTGGCAGCAGTCACAATCAAGATGCCGGCACCGGGCGGTTCTTCGAGCGTCTTCAAAATTGCGTTGGCAGACTCCGCGTTGGCATTTTCAAAATCCACCAGCAGCGCCACGCGCCGCACACCCTCCATCGGCTTCAGCGCAAACTGGCGGATCAGGTCGCGCACAGTCTCAATGCGGATCTTGGCGGTCTTGATGATTTTTCCGCTGACTTCGGGCAGCAGCACATGTACGCCGGGGTGGCGCTGCTGGGCGATCAGCTGGCAGATGCGGCAGTGGCCGCAGGGCGCGTTGGGCTGGTCGCATTGGATAGCTTGCGCAAATGCGGTTGCGAGTGTGTGCTTGCCGATGGCGGCGGGGCCGGTGAATAGATAGGCATGCCGCAGGCGTTGTGCCGCCAGGTCGCGTGCGAGCGCGTGGATCACGGCTTCATGCCCGATGACGGGCCAGGCGGGTGTGCGGATGGCAGTGTTCATGTTTGCAAGTTGCAATCTAGGCGCTTCTGGCACAGCTGTTTGCGCCGGGTTCGATGCGCAGTTGCGCTGCTGTGCGCCGCAATTGCGCCGATTTTGTTTGCAGATGCGCAGGCACGTCTGCGCGATTATAGGTGCGCTGTTGCCCGCATGGCATGGCGCAAATGAATGTGCCGTGGGTTGGCTTATTGCGCTGCAGCATCTGAGGCCAGTGCTTGTAATTGCGGGAGCAGTGCGCGCACGGCATTGCCGCGATGGCTGCTGCGGTCCTTCTCGGCATCGGCGAGCTCCGCCATGGTGCAGCGTGCCGCGTCCATGTAAAACAGCGGATCGTAGCCAAAGCCATGCCGGCCAGCCGGGGCCAGTGCAATGCGGCCGGCACACTCACCTTCGCCCGCGAGAATAATTTTGCCGTGAGGATCCGCCAACGCCACGGCGCAATGAAATTTGGCGGTGCGCTGCGGCCACGCAATTGTGTGCAACTCAGCCAGCAGCGCCGCCAATTTTTCGGGGTACGGTGTTTGTGCGCCGTTGTAGCGCGCTGTATGCACGCCGGGCGCACCGTGCAGCGCGTCCACGCACAAACCGGAGTCATCCGCCAGCGTCAGTGAGCCGCTCAACTGTGCATAGTAAGCAGCTTTGCAGCGCGCATTTTCCAGAAATGTGCTGCCATCTTCCGGGGCTTCAATGGTGATGTTGTAATCGGCAAGCGTTCGCCATTGCAGCGGCAGCATGTGCAGCAGGCGTTGGTACTCCGCCAGCTTTCCGGGGTTGTGCGTGGCGAGCAGAAGCTGCACGGCGGCTGTCAGCGTACCAATGTGCACGCGGGCAGCAGCCACGCGCGGTGCGGCAGCGGCCCGGCAGCGCACGCGGCCGCTGGAAAGTTTAAGGTTGCTGCAAGCCCTAAAATTAACATCTTTTAGAAAACTGTAGTAATATTCCAAAAGTAATTCTATGCTAACTGCGGAATACTGATTTGAAAAACAAATGCAAGGTTGGGCGCCGGCGATAGCCGCGCCCGATTTATTGACCTGCGCAGCAAAGCGCAAGATCTTACGACCCATTCCTGATAATGGGTCTTGCTCTTTAAGAGGGCTGAAGCCGCTGGCGGCTCCGCACACGGTGCCACACACCGCCGTGTGCGCGCCTGTGAAGGCAACTTGTTCAGAAACCACAGTTTAAATTTTTATATTCCAAACCACGGAGAGATGAAGATACAAAAGATGGACGCGTCAATGAAAGGTTACTTGTCACCGAAACTGGAAGGCTATAAAAAAGAGTGGGGGCACGGCGTGCGCGCGCTGACCGCAGTGCGGCCCGGGGAAATCTTGATTGTGTGGGGCGGCACAATTCTCACCGGCTCTGAGCTGGGTGCGTTGAGCGCAAAGGAGCGGAAAATTTCGGTGCAGGTGGACGAGGATATGTATCTCGTCACGCCGGAAAAGTGGATCGGCCCGTCCGATTGGGTCAACCATTCCTGCAATCCGAATGCCGGCTTGCGCGGGCAGATCACGCTGGTGGCAATGCGGGCGATTAAAGCAGGCGAAGACGTGTGCTTTGACTACGCCATGAGCGATGGAAACAGCTATGATGAGTTTGACTGCCTGTGCGGTGCACGCGCCTGCCGCGGGCGGGTGCAGGGCAATGATTGGCAGCGTCCGGAACTGTGGAAGAAATACGCGGGCTATTTTTCCCCGCATTTACACGCGCGCATTATCAAGCTGCAAAAGACCACGGAGCGCCGCCAAGAGCGTGCGGTGCAAATTGGCATGCCAGCGCTGGCGGTGCGCTGATCTTTTTTTGACCGGCCGGGTTGCGAACAATCAAAATAAAAAGTGCCGGCGGAAGCCGGCACTTTTTGATTGTATTCTAGCGGCGCGCCTGTTTTATTTGGGCGCCGGGATCTCCACCGGTTCGTTGTGCCCGAAAAACTCAAGCTGCGTCTCACTGTCCGCGGCGGAAACTTTAATGCGCATCAAGCGGTCGTTGTCCACCTGAACCCACAAGTCGATCTTCAACTTAGCGTCGGCAAGTGTGCCGGGCAAAATAGTTTTGAGCGCCAGCGCTGACACATCGCCGGAAAAGTGGCGCAGCTGCATGCCTTCTTCCGCTTCGACCCCAAGCACTTGG
>OFRD01000248.1_pt1 | contig 20609 bp, 18 predicted proteins | sample 1543041 | NCBI WGS metagenome assembly OFRD01 (sample SAMN07774234, study PRJEB24372) | wastewater metagenome | isolation source: Exp Tend CN 100WW | collected 2016-02
CTGGAAGATGATGCCGATCTAGGTGACGGGCTTCCTGCTGTGATTAATGCCTTGTTGGAACAACCCCAAGCATGGGATTTGGTCAAACTTTCTGGCATGCATTCTGGTACTCCCGTCAAAGCACAAAAACTGCTCTCGGGCCAGGATTTGTGCATTGCTTTGTCTAGCTACACAGGTGCGAGCTGCTACCTGGTCAACCGATGCGCAGCTGAACGCATGTCAAAACGGCTTTTACCGATGAGCTTGCCTTACGACTGGGCTTATGACCGCGGTTGGCTACTCGGCTTGAAGGTAAGAATCGTGATGCCTGCCCCGTGCCAACACAGCTTTGCCATGGGGTCTGAATTGCACCCCAAGGGTATTATTCGAAAAAATTTTCCTTGGTATCGCCGTACCAGCACCTACATGTGGCGCTTGACCAATGAGATTAATCGAATTTTATATGGCCTTTCTCAGTTCTTTAATCACAGAGCTAATTAGCTAGCGAGAAATCTGATCGTTCAAGTATGGCCTATCGTATTTAAGTGCAGCTTGCCGAAAGAAAAACTCGAGTGCGATAAAAAAACTATATAAAAATCCCGGACCTCCTTCTAAAAATGCTCTTTTGAAGAAATAAAGTCTAATAAACATCCAAACACTGGAAATAATTCCGTAAAAAACCCCACCGCGACGATTTTTTTTCGCCCTTTTGGCTGCTCCCAACATTGCATACTGGGTAAGTTTTTTCAAACTATCATGTACAGTTTCACGCGAATAATGCAGCAAAGGGGACTTAAAAATATGCCTAGGTGCATTCGGTATTGTTAAGTTGGCGTGCTCATGAACAACACCCTCAAAGCTCATAACCATGTCACGTCGAAAGAGCCTGGGCAAACTCTTTCTAGATGAAATCCTTTTCAAAGGGCGTCCAAAAGCCACCTCGAGCCAATAAGTCTCCCAAACAAATGGTTGTCCAGATTGAACGGCATTATTAATTTCAATGGCCAACTCCGAGGTAATTACCTCATCTGCATCTAAGAAAAATACATATTCACTTTCCGCATAATTCAAAAGTCGATTTCGTTGAACGGCAAAACCTTGCCAATCATCATGGCGGTGAATTTCAGCGCCCATTTCTTGGGCGATATCAAGCGTGCGGTCTGTGCTGCCACTGTCAACGACCACAATCTGGTCTGCAAACTTAGCGCTTTGAATGCATTGGGCAATCCGACGTTCCTCATTCATCGTCAAAATGCCAATACACAGGGTGGGTCGATCTACAGACTTCATGATGCGTTCCATTCCAACAACCCGCGCAAGCGGCCCCACATTCGGGCCACCAGCTTAGGTGAAAACAGGATGACCCGCAGTGGCAATGCCAGAGTGGTCGTCCAGATCAGTTGTCTTTGCAAGCGTTTGGCAGCCTGCAAAGACTCGTGCTTGTTCAAGAAAATAAGCTTTGATTGTGCATGGTGGTAACCACGCAGATATTCGCTGCGCCAAGGCGACTTGCCGCGAACCGAGCCTCGCGATCGATGCAGCACCTTCACTTGAGGGCACAACACCATGGGCAGCTTGGCTTGAAAAAGCCTCAAGCACAAATCATCGTCTTCGTAATACAAAAAGAACTGCTCATCAAAGAACCCGGTCATGGCCATGCGCTCCATGCGCAACAACATGACGGCACCGCAAACAAAGCCAACGCACAAAGGCCCTTCCGCTGCAGGGCCACGGCTGAGCCAATAGGCAGTCGGCCAACGGTAATTGACCTCTGCCTTGACCTCTGACGCCATGAGTTGGGGCGCCAGAACCGCCGCGTCATTGAAATCCTCGGCAGCTGCCAGCAATTCTTGCAAGGCTTGCGGTGTCATTTCGCAATCGGGGTTCAAGAGCAATGCAAACGGCGTTTCAACCTGATCAAGCGCCCGATTGTTGGCAGCTCCAAAGCCAAGATTGCGTCCATGTGCCAACAGCTTGGCATGCGGCAAGAGTGCCTTCGCCTTGATCGCCGTATCGTCATCACTGCCGTTATCCGATATCACCACATTCGGACAAACAGACAAAAGGGGCGCCAGCATCGGCAAACAATGCGCGCTGTTGTAGGTCACCACCACGATGGTGACCTGTGAAAAAGCCTCATGGTTCATGCAGCGCTCCCCTTCACGCTCAATGGCGCCGTCGACTGCAAGGCTGCAATGTGGCGAGCAACTGCACCTTGTCCTTTGTCCAACATCTTGACTGTTGCAGTCCGTGCCTGATCAAGCCATTCTGGCTGGGCCAATGCAAAGGCCACATGGTCCAATGCGGCCTGCATATCTTGAACACGCACGGCAGCGCCTTGCTCGGCAGCCAAAGCAGCTGCATCTGAAAAATTGAAAGTGTGCGGCCCCATGACTATCGGGCATGCACAAGCAGCGGCCTCAATGAGATTTTGCCCACCCAAGGGCGCAAAACTACCACCCAGCAGGGCCATGCGACTGACAAGGTAGTACGTCTGCATTTCGCCCAAGCTGTCTCCCAACACCACATCGGCATGGGCCATGCGCGCGGCATCGGGTTCTTGGTCGCGCCATCCGCTTCTGCGTTCGCAACGCCAACCCGCTTGCTCTATCAATGCATTCACCTCATCAAAACGCTGGGGATGACGGGGCACCAAAAGCCACAAGACACCAAGCAACTTGAGCTGCTTCAAGCGGACAGGATCGGACTGCAAAGCCTGCAACCACAAAGCTTCTTCGCCCTCCCGTGTACTGGCCAGCATCACGACAGGTCTGGCGGCAAGACTGCCTTGCCAAAGCGCTGCCTGCATTCGGGCTTGCTCTGAAACCGCCACATCGAATTTAATATTCCCAACGACACGCACGTCCAGACAACCCAAACGCTGCAAGCGCTGCGCATCGGATGCAGATTGCGCCAGCACCAGACTCAAGCCACGGTAAGCAGGACCAGAAATCTTTGGCCAGCGCAGTGCCTGAACAGCGGATTTCTCACTCATGCGGGCATTGAGCAAACACAATGGCACGCCTGCATGGCAACAAGCCTGTACCAGGTTAGGCCAGACTTCGGTTTCCATCAGCAGACCTATACGGGGCTTGAAGTGCATCAAAAATTGACGTGTTGCCTGTGCGGTATCCCAAGGCAACCACGCCTGCACATCACCCGCTTGCATAAGCGTCCTGCCCTGCGCCAAACCGGTGGCAGTGCTGTGGGTCAGCAGAAGACGCATGCCTGGGAAGGCATTGCGCAAAGCCGGTAAAAGCAGGGCTGCAGCGCGGGTTTCCCCCAAAGACACCGCATGAAGCCAGACAAAACCACCTTCAGGCGATTCACCCTCGTAGTGTCCAAAGCGTTGCGCCACATTCAAGCCGTATTCGGGCTCGTGCTGCGCACGGCGGTGCAACTTGCGCCGGAGCAAGGGTTGCAAAGCCCGCATCAGCCAATCGTAGGCAGCCAACACCAGACGCTCGACCCGACTCAATTCGGACGAAGCCCACGCCATCAAACGGACGCCTTATCAAAGAGCCCGTGGTACACGCGGCCAATGCCCTCGGCCTCTCGGGCCAGCGAAAAGTGTTCGGTCACCCTGGCTCGCGCAGCTGCACCCATTTGGACCGCATGCTGTGGATCGCGCAGTACAGACAACACCGCCTGGGTCAATCCTTGCACGTCGTCGGTGTCCACCATTTCACCGGTCACCTGGGGTATGGCCAACTGGTCAAAAGCCCCCGTCCGAGAACAGACCAGCGCACATCCCGTCGCGGCCGCCTCAAACGGCGTCAGGCCAAACGGCTCATAACGCGGGCAAGCCACGCACAGCAAGCAACGCTGGTACCAACGGTGCACATCGCCTGCGGGCACTTCGCCCAGAAAGACAATGCGATCGTGCAGACCAGCTTCGTCAATCTGTCGCTGCAGGTCTTGCTGATAGGCCTGATGCTGGGCTTGGGCCAAGCCCGCAATCACGGCTGTCGCACCCGGTAACTGGGGCAAGGCCTGGATCATGGCGTGCACGAACACATCGCTGCCTTTGTCGGGGCGAACCCGGCCAAATACACCGATGCCGTATTGACCGGGCAAGCCCGAATCGGCCCAAGCTGTCAGTTTGTCCGGTGGCGGGCTGAAGCGAGACAGATCGATGCCATGCGGCACCACGGCGGTGGTGTTGGGCACAAAGCTGGCAGCCAGGGGCGTGGTCGAGATGACCGCGTCCATTTTTGAAATCAACCAACGCGGAAAGCGCCCATGCAAATGCTGAGCTGCCGAAGTGAACACCAGCTTGATCGGCAGTCGCAACACATCACGGGCAAAAATCGCCGCCATCATTTCTGGGTCGCGCCGCACATGCCAGATGCGAAAAGGCCGCCCTGCTGGCGGTTTGCGTGACAAGGCAATCGCCTGGCCCAGCGTCATGCCGTCGATGCCATTGGACATGCGCGTGCCACAAAAGCCCAATCGCCACTGCTTGGCCTGCAAAGGCACCAGCGCGTTGATGGTGGCGGACACGCCGGTGTAGCGCTGCTTCAGGTTGAAAACGATGACCTCCGGGTCATTGCTCAACAAAGAATCAGGTGTGTTCATGGATGCTTTTCCTGGGCTGATCCGCTCAATGCGCCGAAGCCTGAATCAGCGCATCGGGTTTGACCGTGCGCAACAGCGCCAGCATGTCGGCCTCAATGCGGTGCAGTGCGGCTTCGGTCTGGCCTTCAAAGCGCAGCACCAACACTGGCGTGGTGTTGGAAGCGCGGATCAAACCAAACCCATCGGGCCAGTCCACGCGCAGGCCATCGATGTCGCACACCCGGGCCGGTGCACTGAAGGCACCAGCGGCTTTGGCTTGCAAGGCTTTGGTCACGCTGTGCGGCTCGCCTTCGGCACAAGCCACGTTCAGTTCGGGCGTGCTGTAGCTGGTGGGCAAGGCGTTCAAAACGGCATTGGCATCGGGGGATTGGCTCACGATTTCGAGCAAACGGCAGCCTGCGTAAGTGCCATCGTCAAAGCCGTACCAACGCTCCTTGAAGAAGATGTGACCGCTCATCTCGCCACCCAAAGGGGCTTGCCCGCCTGCGGCCTCGATGGCGCGCATCTGGGCCTTGATCAGCGAGTGGCCTGTTTTGTACATCAGGGGCTTGCCGCCTGCGGCTTCGATGGCCGGAGCCAAGCGTTGTGAACACTTCACATCAAACAAAATGGTGCCGCCCGGCACGCGGCTGAGCACGTCTTGCGCAAACAATTGCATCTGGCGGTCAGGGTAGATGTTGTTGCCATCGGCGGTGACGATGCCCAAGCGGTCACCATCGCCGTCAAAGGCCAAGCCCAATTCAGCGCCTGTGGTTTTCAGGGCCTGCATGAGGTCTTGCAAGTTTTCGGGTTTGCTGGGGTCGGGATGGTGATTGGGAAACTCGCCGTCAACCTCGCTGAACAGCTCGATCACCTCGCAGCCCAGCGCCCGGAAAATGCCGGGGGCCGAAGCCCCTGCAATGCCGTTGCCAGAATCGATCACAATTTTCATGGGGCGAGACAACTGGATGTCGCCCACGATGCGCTGGGTGTAATCGGCCAGCACATCCATCTGCGTGACGCTGCCGCCCGATTGCAGTTGCCAGGTTTCGGTTTCCATCATCTGGCGCAGGGCCTGAATTTCATCGCCATAAATGGCGCGGCCCGCCAACACCATCTTGAAGCCGTTGTAGTCCTTGGGGTTGTGGCTGCCCGTGACCTGAATGCCACTTTGGCAGGCGGTGTTGGCCGCAAAGTACAGCATGGGTGTGGTGGCCAGACCAATGTCGATGACCTGCACACCCGCCGCCACCAAGCCGCGAATCAAGGCAGCCGAAAGGCTTGGCCCGCTCAATCGGCCATCGCGCCCCACCGCCACCGTGGTTTGGCCCTCGGCCAGCGCCCGGGTGCCAAAGGCTTTGCCCAGGCCTTCGGCCACAGCCTCGTTCAAGGTGGACGGCACCACGCCACGGATGTCATAGGCTTTAAAAATCGAGGGAGTCACTTGCATGGATGAACCAATAAAAAAGGCCACTGAGGCCGACCTTGGGTTTGCCCCTGCATTGTAGGCGGCCAGCGGTTCAAAACCGGCCCGAAAGCACCGGCTTGAAACCGACCCAGCCACTCGACCATGGCCTGTATTTGTGGCTAATATGAACACTTTCGCAGCTACCACCTGCTCCATTCGCCTTCACCCCGAGACGCAAGCCCATGAAACCCACCGACACCCTCCGCCTCGACAGCCCTCTGGGGTCGATGATTCTGACGGCCACCCCCCAGGGTGTGAGCGGGGCCTGGTTCGAGGGCCAGCGCCATGAGCCCAGCGAGGCGGCCATGCAAAACTGGACGAGCAACGCCGCCAACCCCCTGCTGCAAGAGACTAAAAATCAATTGCTGGCCTATTTCGCTGGCCAATTGAGCCGGTTCGATTTGCCTCTGGACTTGTCTGCGGGCACCCCGTTTCAGCAATCGGTTTGGCAGGCCTTGCTGTCCGTCCCTGCAAGCCAGACCCGTAGCTATGGCGATCTGGCCAAGCAACTGGACAAGCCCAAGGCAGTGCGCGCCGTGGGCGGGGCGGTGGGACGCAACCCGGTGAGTATCATCGTGCCCTGCCACCGCATTTTGGGGGCAGGCGGCCAACTCACCGGGTATGCAGGTGGGGTATGGCGCAAACAAGCGCTGCTGAAACTCGAAGGCCACACGGCTGTCTGAATAACTCCCCTCAATGACCACTTCACATGCCAAAGGCTGGCTGGCCGATTTCTTGATCTTGGCCGCCATCTGGGGCTCTTCATTTTTGTTCATGCGTGTGGCAGCGCTGGAGCTGGGCGCGTTGCCGACAGCCGCCATTCGGGTCGCCATTGCCTCGGTTTTTCTGTTGCCCCTGATGTTGGCCAAAGGCCATTGGGCTGAGTTGCGTCAACACTGGAAACCCGTGCTGTTTGTGGGTGTGCTCAACAGCGGCGTGCCTTTCGCGCTGTATTCGTTTGCGGTGATGCACATCACCACAGGTTTTTCGTCCATTTTGAACGCCACCGTGCCCCTGTTTGGCGCGGTCGTGGCCTGGATTTGGTTGGGTGACAAGCCCAGCCTGTCGCGCACGGTGGGTCTGGCCATCGGCTTTGGCGGTGTGGTGCTTTTGGCAGGCGGACAAGCCAGCTTCAAGCCCAACGCATCGGGCATTGCGCCGGCTTGGGCGGTGCTGGCCTGTCTGGGGGCCACGACCTGCTATGCGCTGTCAGCCAGTTTCACCAAAAAACACATCCCCAGCTTACCGCCACTGGTCACGGCCACCGGCAGCCAAATCGGCGCCACTTTGGCTTTGGCCTTGCCTGCGCTGTGGTTTCGCCCCGACCATTGGCCCAGCGCATCAGCATGGTGGTCATTGCTGGTGGTGGGCATCATGTGCACCGGCGTGGCCTACATCTTGTACTTCAAGTTGATCGAAAAATCAGGGCCTGCGCGGGCCCTCACAGTCACCTTTTTGGTGCCGGTTTTTGCCATCGCCTACGGTGTGCTGTTTTTGGGCGAGGCCGTGACCGCCTGGATGTTGTTGTGCGGCGCGGTGATCTTGGTGGGCACCGCCCTGTCCAGTGGCCTGGTCAAGCTGCCGGGGCGTTGAGTTTGGCGTGAATGTGCACCCGATGCTCGCGCTGCACCACATCGCGCGCCCTGAGCTGGCCACAGCCCCCATCGACATCCTGCCCTGCTGATTGGCGCAACTTGGTCAATACGCCGCGTTGGTGCAGCGTGCGGGCGATCTCGGCTGCGCGTTCCCATGTGGGCCGGGCATAAGGCAAATCCGGCACGGCGTTGTAGGGGATCATGTTCATCAGCGCGTATTTGCCCTTCAACAAACGCACGATGCCATCGATTTCTTCGGCGCTGTCGTTCACGCCTTCGATCAGCGTCCACTGGTATTGAATTGGATAGCCTGTGGCACGGGCATAAACCTCGCCCGCCTCAACCAAATCCTGCGGATCAAAGCGTGGGGCTCGTGGCAGCAACTGCGCCCGCAAATCGGCGCGGGTGGTGTGCAATGACAAAGCCAATGCGGGCTTGACGCGGCCTTGTGGCAAACGCTCAAACACCCGCGCATCGCCCACGGTAGAAAACACCAAATTTTTATGCCCCACGTTGCCGACGGTGCCGAGCAAATCGATGGCGTCCATCACTGCGTCCAGGTTGTGCGAGGGCTCGCCCATGCCCATGAAAACGACTTTTTTGACCGGCCGCAGTGTGCGGGCCAGCACCACTTGCGCCACGATCTCGGCACTGCCCACCTGCCGGATCAGGCCTTCTCGCCCGGTCATGCAAAACACACAGCCCACGGCACAGCCCACTTGCGACGACACACACACGCCGTCGCGGGGCAACAACACGCTTTCCACGGTTTGGCCATCGTGCAAACCCACCAGCAAACGGGCCGAACCGTCTTGCCCCGGATGCTGCTCGCGCAGCGTGGCCAGGCCCGCCAAAGCATGGCTCAAAGCAGGCAGCGCATCGCGCACAGCGGCGGGCATGAAACTCTCCAGCGCTCGTCGCCCGCTGTCTTGCGGTTTGGCTTGCGCCCACAGCCGGAGCACACGTTGTTCGTGGCGCTCATTGGCCCCTAAGGCGCGCAAGTGGTCGCGGATGTCCTGAACGCTGTGCATCGACTTCAAGCCCAAGGCGCTCAGTAATGCGGCGGAATTTCGTCGCGCAAATTGCGCATTTCAGCGCCACCGCCCGACTCGGGCAAGCGATCACGCATCTGGCGCAGCTCTTGAATGAGCGCGTCAATTTGCTGCTGCTGGCGGTAGACCTGCGCGTTGAGCTGGTCCAGCAAGTCTTCGGTAAATCCTGCCTTGATTTCCAAGTCGACCAGGCGGTTTTCAATAGGGGTTGGAATGTCCATGGGCTGTATTGGACATGATTTCTGCAGGGGTTCTGACATCTTTTATAATTTGCTCATCGCCGAGTTATCTGAACTACTTGCAGGGCGATTCATAAATCCTGCTAAAGCGTTCGCCAGGCTCCGGGTTTTCAGGGTCGGCAACGCCGACAAACCACTGAAACAAAGGAGCCTTTTTCATGTCCAGCAACTACCTCTTCACCTCGGAATCCGTCTCCGAAGGCCACCCCGACAAGGTCGCCGACCAAATCTCTGACGCGATTTTGGACGCCATTTTCGAGCAAGACCCCCGCAGCCGCGTGGCCGCCGAAACCCTGACCAACACCGGTCTGGTGGTGCTGGCCGGTGAAATCACCACCAACGCGCATGTGGACTACATCCAGGTGGCGCGCGACACCATCAAGCGCATCGGCTACGACAACACCGAATACGGCATCGACTACAAAGGCTGCGCGGTGATGGTTTGCTATGACAAGCAAAGCAATGACATCGCCCAGGGCGTGGACCACGCCTCGGATGACCACCTGAACATCGGCGCGGGCGACCAAGGCCTGATGTTCGGCTACGCCTGCAGCGAAACGCCTGAGCTGATGCCCGCCCCCATTTACTACGCACACCGCTTGGTCGAGCGTCAGGCCCAGCTGCGCAAAGACGGCCGTCTGCCCTTCTTGCGCCCCGACGCCAAAAGCCAAGTGACCATGCGCTATGTCGATGGCAAGCCGCACAGCATTGACACGGTGGTGCTGTCCACCCAACACAGCCCCGACCAGTCAGAGACCTCCACCAAGATGAAGGCCAGCTTCACCGAAGCCATCATCGAAGAGATCATCAAGCCCGTGCTGCCCAAAGAGTGGCTGCAAGACACGAAATACCTGATCAACCCGACAGGCCGTTTCGTCATCGGCGGCCCTCAGGGCGATTGCGGCTTGACCGGTCGCAAAATCATTGTCGACACCTACGGCGGCGCATGCCCGCACGGTGGTGGCGCGTTCTCTGGCAAAGACCCGTCCAAGGTCGACCGTTCGGCTGCATACGCTGCACGCTACGTGGCCAAAAACATCGTGGCGGCCGGTCTGGCCACCCAGTGCCAAGTGCAAGTGGCTTACGCGATTGGCGTGGCCCGCCCGATGAACATCACCGTGAACACTGCCGGTACTGGCGTGATTTCGGACGACAAGTTGTCGGCACTGGTGGCTGAGCACTTTGACCTGCGCCCCAAAGGCATCATCCAGATGTTGGACCTGCTGCGCCCGATCTACAGCAAGACCGCCGCTTATGGCCACTTTGGCCGCGACGAGCCCGACTTCACCTGGGAGCGCACCGACCGCGCTGCCGCACTGAAAGCGGCTGCGGGTCTGTAAGCCCCAAGCAAACGCCAAGCCCCAGACGAGATCAGGGGCCAGCAAGAGCCGCTCAACACCCGTTGAGCGGCTTTTTGCGTTCAAGTTGGGCATCGCCGAAACGTCCCGCATCAACGACGTGTTGGCGGATGCCTGGTTTGTGGCAGCCGACACAGACAGTCGGGGCGGCTTGTTTGGACAATCCAGCCAAACCACGCCAACGGAAGCCCCCCATGTTCAAAGACCGCCTTGATGCTGCCCGCCAATTGGCCCTGGCTTTGAAAAAATACCGAGGCCAAAACCCCTTGGTGCTGGCCATTCCGCGGGGCGCTGTGCCCATGACCGCATGGATCGCCGATGCCTTGAATGGGCAAATGGATGTGGTGCTGGTGCGCAAACTGCGCGCACCGTCTCAGCCCGAAGTGGCCATCGGCGCAGTGGACGAAACAGGGCTGGCTTATTTATCGCCCTGTGCCACCACATGGGGTCTCGACCCGCAATATGTGAAAGATGAAATCAAGCGCCAGATGAAAACGCTGAAGTCGCGGCGCGGGCAATACAGCCAAATCCGGCCCCCCATTCCGGTCCAGGGGCGCGTGGTCATCGTGGTGGACGATGGCTTGGCCACAGGGGCCACCATGATGTCCGCACTGAAGGCCCTGCGCCAACACCATCCACAGCGTTTGGTCTGCGCCATTCCGGTGGCCAGCCCGGATGCCTTGGCCAACATCAAACCGCTGGCCGATGAAACGGTCTGCCTGTCTGCCCCTGAAGACTTCATGGCCGTAGCGCAGTTTTACCAAGAGTTCCCACAGATAGACGATGCACTGGTGTTGGCGTTGCTACAAACGAAATTCACGGCGTAAGCGTTTATCCAGTTCGGTCACGTTCAAGGACGTCAAATCCAGCACATGTTTGGCCACAAGGGTGTGTTGCACTGAAGCGTCCAGGTGCGACAACAACTCCCCCATCAATGGGTTGGAAACGAAGAAGGCCAAGGCATTGACGCGGTGGTTCAAAACGGCTTCATGAAAATACTTGGCCAGCGTTGTTGCAAACTCGCTGCGGTGCAAATGCTTGAGGTCTGACCGGGGCGCCAGACCCGCCCGCCCCGCCTCCGAATGCCCCAATGGCGTGCGCTCGGTGTCTCTGGCGGGCATGCGACTTTCCGGGTGAAGCCAGTCGGTCAGCTCCACCAAAGGCGCGGTGAAGGAGGCGCGCTCAAAAACCCTTGCATGCGAAGCGTTGGCCACCAAGATCCAATGTTTTTGAGGCATGGCCTGATCCTTTTTTTTGCGGGTGAATGATGTGTTGATTTTTTGGGATGACCACTCAGGGGTCAATTGATCTGTCGGCATAGCGCTTTTGGCATCGCGACCATCACCTCTCGGTCATGTCTGGCCTTAGGTTGATCGACATCAAGCCCTTGCAAACGGGTTCATGCGCCAATCCAAAGACTTGGCCAAAGTTGCTGCTCTGCCTGCGCTTGTGCATTCCTGAGCTGATGTATGCCCGCAACGTCCACACCCCTGAAATGCCCCAACAGACCACGCCAACCGAATGCGTTTTCATTGCCCAAAACCTCACCAAGGTCTATGGCGAAGGGGCTACTGCGGTTCAGGCTTTGCGCGGGGTGGATTTGCGCATCACGCCGGGCGAATTTGTGGTCTTACTGGGGGCTTCTGGCAGCGGCAAATCGACCTTGCTCAACATTCTGGGAGGCTTAGACAGCGCCACGGCAGGAACCGCCCAATGGGTCCATCAGGGTGAGACACACGACCTGACGGGTGCCAGTGACGCGGAACTCACCCGTTACCGGCGCGAGCATGTGGGCTTTGTGTTCCAGTTCTACAACCTGATCCCGAGCCTCACAGCGCTGGAGAACGTGGCGCTGGTCACAGACATTGCACAAGATCCCATGCGTCCTGAAGACGCTTTGGCTTTGGTGGGCTTGAGGGACCGCATGAACCACTTTGTGTCTCAACTCTCCGGTGGCGAACAGCAACGCGTGGCCATTGCCCGCGCCATCGCCAAACGGCCTCAGGTGCTGCTTTGCGACGAACCCACGGGTGCGCTCGACTGTGCCACCGGCATCGTGGTGTTGCAGGCCATCGAAAAAGTCAACCGCGAACTGGGCACGACCACTGTGGTCATCACGCACAATGCGCCCATTGCCGACATGGCCGACCGCGTGATGCGCATGGCCGATGGCCGCATCGTTGACATCCGCTTGAACCCCCATAAAGTCGCCGCAGCCACGCTGCGATGGTGATCTGGCCATGACAGCACTGCACACCAAACTGTGGCGCGACCTGCACCGACTGTGGGCGCAGGTGCTCACCATCGCTGTCGTGGTGGCCATTGGCGTAGCCGGTTTTGTGGGCATGTTCTCGGTGCACGAATCGCTCAAAGGCTCTCGCGACAGCTTTTACCGTGACAACCGTCTGGCCGATGTGTTCATTCACCTGAAACGGGCGCCAGTGGTCTTGCGTGATCACCTTGCAGCCATCGAAGGCGTCGCCGAAGTCCAGCTCAGTGTGGTGATGGACGCACAAATCGCCCTGCCCGATGCACAGGCGCCCGTGACGGGCCGCTTCATCGGCATCGACCTGACACGGGTGCACGGACAACGGCAAGGCCTGAACGCCCTGAGCCTGCGCAGTGGTCGCTGGCCAGAGCGGGGGCATGTGATGGAGGCTGTGGTGAGCGACCGTTTCGCTGTCGCCAGGCAGCTGAAACCCGGCGATCGTGTCAATGCCATCCTGAACGGTCGGCTGCAAAACATTCATCTGGTGGGGACCGTCGTGTCACCCGAATACGTGTTTGCCTCGCGGGGTGGTGCGCCAGATGACCGGACATTTGGCGTCTGGTGGGTTGACCAAGAACGCATGACCCAAGTGTTTGACATGCAAGGCGCGTTCAACCAGGCCGCGCTGCGCCTGCACGATCCTGCTTGGCTGCAAGCGGTGATTGACCAAACAGACCGCCTGCTGGACGCCTATGGCACACGGGGTGCGGTGGGGCGCGACCAACAAATTTCTGCGCGGATTGTGAGCGACGAACTCTCGCAACTGAAGGTCATGGGCACGGTATTGCCCTCGATTTTTTTGCTTGTCTCCATGTTCATCCTGAATGTCGTGGTGAGCCGCCAAGTGGCAACGCAACGCAGCCAAATCGCGGCGCTCAAGGCCTTGGGGTACGACGACAGCGCGATCGTCTGGCATTACCTGGGCCTGGCCATGGCCATCGCCGGCCTCGGTCTGCTGGCTGGCTTGCTGCTCAGCCGATGGATCGGCCTGCTCGTTTTGGACATGTATGACGACATTTTTCGCTTCAACCAGTTGGCATATGGCACCACGCCCTGGCTGGTCGTCGCCGCCGCAAGCGTCGCACTGGCCGCCGCCATCATGGGCACCTGGGGGGCCATACGCACCGTGGTGCGGCTGAAACCCGCCGTTGCCATGCAGCCGCCATCGCCCCCGACTTACCAGCAAACACTGATCGAGAGACTGGGCCTCGGCCGACACGTCAGTGTCGGGACCCTCATGGTGGTGCGCAACTTTGAGCGACGCCCCTGGCGTTCGGTGTTCACCGTCACGGGCATTGCCTTGGCGGTCGCCTTGCAAATTTCGGGGGCCTTCTGGCTGGATGCCATCGCACACATCGTGGACATCCAGTTTCGCCAAACCCAGCGCGGCAATGTGGTGGTGAATTTTCAGCACCCCGTCGCCCCCACTGTGGCGCAAGAACTGAAACGACTGCCAGGGGTGATCCACGCCGAACCCTACCGAAGTGAAGCCGTGCGCCTGCACTGGCGCGGCCTGGCCGAAGACGGAAATCTGCTGGGCTTGCTGGGCACCACGCGGCTGCTGCGGCCGGTGGACGAACAGCGCGGCCCTGTCCGAATACCGCCTCAAGGCCTGGCGGTCTCATGGCTGTTGGCCAAAAGACTGGGGTTGCAGGTGGGCGATCGGGTCGAGGTGGAGTTCCGCATGTGGCATCAGGCCCGCGCCACGGTCGAAGTGGTCGAAATCGTGCACACCCTGATGGGCAAGCAGGCCTTCATGGACTTTGCCACCATGAACACTTTGTCGCGTGATGGCTCGGTCGCGAGTGAAGCCACCCTGCAAGTCGACCCTTTGGCCATGGGTGCGTTTTGGCAAGCCGTCAAACAAGCCCCGCTCATCACCGCCGTATTCGACAAGGCCGCATCACTGGCCAGCTTCCAGGAAACCACATCAAGGAGCATGGGGGTTTTCAGCAGCATTCTCACGCTGTTTGCTGTCGCCATGGCAGTGGGCATTGTCTACAACGCCGCACGCATCAGCCTGTCAGAACGTGCCTGGGAATTGGCCAGTCTGCGGGTGCTGGGCATGACACGCGCCGAAGTCTCGGTCTTGTTGCTGGGCCAACTGGCTGCCGAACTCTTGCTGGCCCTGCCCCTGGGCGCGGCAGCGGGTTGGGGACTGGCCACAGTCCTGATGCGCTTGATGTCTTCCGACAACATCGATTTTCCCGTCGTCATCGCACCATCAACTTATGCCTCGGCTGGGCTGATTGTCTTGGCGGCTGGCTTGGTCAGCGCCTTGCTGGTGCGTCGAAAAATTGACCAGCTGGATCTGGTCGCCGTTTTGAAAGTACGCGAATGAACCCGAACACCTCACCTGGTTTTCTGAAACGCTGGGGGCCTTGGGGCTTGGCTGCATTGGGCGTCATCGCCCTGATGTACTGGGCACTGATGCCGCGCCCCTTGGTCGCAGAGGTCGGCACGGTCAGCACCGGACGCTTTGAGCAGGCGATTGACGAAGACGGCCAGTTGCGCGTGAAAAACCGTTATGTCATTTCAGCCCCCATGCCTGCCGAACTGGTCAGACCCACACTCAAAGTCGGTGACAACATTCACGCGGGGGATGTGGTGGCCAGGCTGACACCACTGGCGCCTAACATGATCGACGACCGCAACCAACGGGTGCTGCAACAACGTGTAGGCCGAGACGACGCCGCACGCATGGCTGCCGCAGCGCAACTGCAACGCCTGCAAACCAATTTGACCCAAACCGAACTGGAAGCGCAACGGGCCCAAAAACTCGCCAGCGAAAACTTCATTGCCACTGCAGCGCTGGACCAGGCTTTGCTGGCCCAACGTGCCGCAGCGCAGGCATTGGCCGCGGGGCAGGCCCAATTGCGCGCAGCAGAATTCACGCTGGCCGAGTCTCAAGCGGCGTTGACCCAATCACACCCTTCGAGCCTGACGCCCACAAACACCTTGTCGCTCAAAAGCCCGGTCAATGGTCAGGTGGTCAAACTGCACCTGAGCAGCAGTGCGCCGGTTTTGGCAGGGCAAGCTTTGCTGGAGATCGGTGATGTCCGTGACATGGAGGCTGTCGTGGATGTTCTGTCATCAGATGCACGGCAGATGACAACGGGGGCCACCGTGCTCATTTCAGCAGGCGTTGGCACACCGCCCTTTTCTGGCCATGTCACCCGGATTGAACCCGTGGCCTTCACAAAAGTATCGGCACTGGGAATCGAAGAACAACGGGTCAATGTGATCATCGACATGGACCGCTTGCCGGACAGTACGCAACGCCTGGGTGAGGGCTTTCGGGTAGACGCGCACATCACGCTGTTCGCGCAAGACAACGCCCTGCTGGTGCCCAGTGCCGCACTCTTGCGCGAAGGCACGGACTGGCGAGTTTTGGTGGTCCAAAACGGCCGTGCACATGCCAAAAATGTGACCGTCAAAGAACGCAACGCCGACGTGGCCTGGGTTCAAGCCGATGAAAAAGGGGGCGTGCGTGCTGGCGATTTGGTGCTGCTCTACCCTGGCACCATCACCGACGGTCAGAGAGTCAGCACCAAAACCGAAGCGGGCAAATAACGCACGCACAGCGCCTTGGGCCTCGGCGAAACAGCGGCAGAGACAAAACCAAGCTCTGCCAGTCAAGCGCCTTGCAGGCGTCCATGGACGCGGCAACCATGTGACAAGGCCTATTTCAGATTGCAGATTGCAACCCACCGAGGTCACTGACGGCGCATGCGCTCCATTTGGATGCCCGCACCCATGGCTCCGACGAGCATGTTCATTTCCTGAGCGAGCAGTTTGAGCACATCGTCCATCGTGACCATGCCCATCAACTCATCCTGCAAGCCGACCACAGGCACACGGCGCACACCGTGCTCGCGCATGGCACGCATCAGGTCCAGCAAGGAGTCGGCTTCGTTGGCCGTCACCACCCGCTGCGCCATGATGTCCTCCAGGCACAGCGGTTCGGGGTCCAGGCCCGTGGCCACCACCGCCATCACAATGTCGCGGTCCGTGATCAGCCCACACACTTGGCGGCTGCCATTTGCGTCATCCACCACCACCAAACAACCCACATGGTCTTCGCGCATGAGCTGCGCGGCGGCCACCAAACTGGTTTGCCGGTAGCCCACGCTGACTTTGCGTTTGCAAATCCCCCCTGCCGTCAGTAGTTTGCCCATCATGGCTCCTTGATCAATCAGCAACGAACCTGAGTGCTTTTGACGCTGACGGAAGCCGTCAAAGCGAAGCAAAAGCCAGTGCGTCACAAATCCATCATGTCGCCTGCCTGTGCGGGGTGTCGGTGCGACAACAGACGGCCACCCTCCTGGACAGCAACCGGCTGCAAAACACAGTCCGCGCAGGGCGCTGGCTTGAAATAACTATTTGCAGGGACGAATAAGGGGATTTTTTATCTTTTATCACGAAATAGTCAATTTGTATGTTCGATGGCGCACATTAGAAAATGTGGTTTTCATTAAAAATAATGTCAACAGTTGTAAAAAATAAACCAAATGTTAAGTCCAGCAAATAATTCAATGATTGAGCAATTAGCTGCTGAAAAGTATGAAAAATTGCTTCCGTCTTTTCAACTGGTTTGCTTGTCAACGGACCAGTTGATCTTCAGGCCCCACGAAGCCATTCAGTTCGTCTTCTTTCCGGTCAGCGCCATCATCGCTATGCAAATCGACATCTCGGACGGTTCCTCGGCCGACATTGTGTTGATCGGCAAAGAAGGCATGGTCGGCAGTGGCGTCATGGGCGGCAACCAGAACTTCAGCCGGGCGCGTGTCAGATTTCCAGGTTTTGCCTACAAATTGCCGTTGAGCGTATTCCAGACTGAACTGAGCCAGGACACCTCATTTTTGAAAATCTGGATGGCCACCACACGTCAAATGATTTTGCAGATTGCCATGCCCACCGTCTGCAGCAGCAAACACAGCAATGAACAACAGATCGTTCGCTGGATCATGAACACCCTAGACAAAACCCAGGGGCACACGCTTCAAATCACCCACCAAGAGATTGCAGACACGCTGGGCATACGCAGGGAATCAGTCACTCTGGCGGCTGGCAAATTGAGCCAAGAGGGACTGATCGAAGTCACTCGTGGCCAATTGGAGGTTCTGGACCGACCGGGACTGGAGGCAAAAGCCTGTGAATGCTATCGGGTCATGCACCCTGCCATGCAGCATTGAAAAGCAACAAACAAGCACTTCGAATCATGGGCATGTTGACCTCTTTGAAAAACTCAAAACGTGCCATGGGTTTGGGCATTGCCTTCATCGCTGCAGTGGTGCTGGTTCCGGCAATGGCCAGTTTTCAAAGCATCAACGCCATCGTGAACACACACTATGTGGTGATCAAAACACCCATCGAAGGGGCCCTGCACGACTTTTCAAAAATGCCAGGCCAGCCCATAAAGCAAGGTGAGGAATTGGTCAGGATCAGCAACCCACGATTCAAGGAAAGTGCGGTCAATGAAATGGAGGTGGAACAAAAAACCTTGGCTAAAAGAAGCCTAGGCCTGCAGCAACACCTCAAAAATCTTCAGCAATTGCAAAAAGAGTTGGATAACCGGGTCTCCGTCCACCGCACGCACGAATTTCTTCGCCTTGAAGAACAACTGGCCCAAGCACAAGCCGAGAAAAAAGCACAAGAAAGCCTGATCCGTGAACAGCAAGTGCTCGCACAACGCAACACCTTGCTCTTGAAAGAAAACTTCATCTCTTCAGCCCAAAACGAGGCTGCGCAATACGCACTAGAGGTCACTCGAAGCCGACTGGAAATCTACCAGGCCCGAATCCGACTGCTTGAAACCGAGAAGCAAGCGGTCAAACAATTTGTCTACCTTGGTGAGGGGCGCAACGATGTTCCATACACACAGCAGCGGCTCGATGACGTGCGCTTGCAAATCACCGATGTCGCAGCGCGCTTGCGCGAGAACGAGCAACGCAGCTCGGATGTCCAATTGCAGATCCGCAAGGAGAGGGACAACATGGCCGCGTCCCGCGAGGTACTCATACATTCGCCAAGCAACGGTGTCTTGTGGAGAAAATTCGGCGGCAACGGCACCGAGGTCGTCATTGGTACAGACTTGGCGCATGTGATCACCTGCGACAACGTGTTTCTGGATGTGGCGGTGCCGGAATCGTCCCTCGAATCTTTTGAAATCGGCAAACCCGTGCAATACCGCCTGATTGGCAGCGCCAAGTGGCTGCTGGGTCACATCCAAGCGGTCACGGGCAGCGGCAACAACTTGCAGGATGTGACCTTGGTCGCGCAACTGCAACGGGAAAAAAAGGATGCCCGGATTTTCGTCAAGATCCAGTCTTCTGACCTTGGCAAGCCTGAGGAGAATTTGTGTTTTGCGGGCCGCAAAGTGGACGTCAAAGTCCCCCGTGAATGGCGTCCATCGGTGTGGTTCAGCCGAATCAGTTCATTCCTGATGTGAACCTGACCATGGACTACATCCCCTTGTTGTTGGTCTCCGGATTTTTCCTGTGGGTGTGGGACGCCCCTCGAACCCATCACAAGCTCAGACAAATGGTGTGCTTGTTGCCCGTCTTGCTCTGCATCCAATACATGACCTGGCGTTTGGTCAGCACGGTGTGGACTGAAAGCGATGACAGCCTATTGGCGCAATCGTGGATATGGGGCGTATGGAGCGTTGAAGTTTTGGCCTGCATCGAAGTGGCGGTCTTCTTATTGATCATGAGCCGAACCAACACCCGCAGCAAGCAAGCCGATCAACACCAGATGCCCAGCCCCCTGCCTGCGGTGGACATTTTCATTCCGACATACAACGAGCCCCTGGATGTTTTGGAAAAAACCATCGTGGCCGCTACAGCCGTGGACTACCCGCACAAAACCGTCTGGGTTCTGGACGATGGCAAGCGCGATTGGTTGCGCACGTTTTGCGAAGAGTTGGGCGTTCGCTATCTGACCCGAGCAGACAAGCTGCATGCCAAAGCCGGCAACATGAACCACGCGTTGAAACATGCTCAGGGGCAATTCATAGCGGTGTTTGATGCGGACTTTGTGCCATCTCAGAACTTCATCCGGCGCACATTGGGCTTTTTCAGCGACCCGTCAGTTGGCATCGTGCAGACGCCACAACATTTTTACAACAAGGATCCGATCCAGACCAACTTGGGCTTGATGCAAATCTACCCTGACGAACAACGCTTGTTTTTTGACCAGATGGCCGCCTCCCGAGATGCATGGCAGGCAGCGTTTTGCTGCGGTTCATGCAGCATCATGCGTCGCCAAGCCGTCGATGCCATTGGGGGCATCCCCACGCAAAGCATCACTGAGGATCTGCTGACCACCTTGGTGATGTTGCGCCAGGGATACCAAACGATTTACCTCAACGAGCGATTGAGTATGGGACTGGCCGCTGAATCGATCGAAGGCTTCTTTGTCCAGCGCGAACGCTGGTGTCGTGGCGCTATTCAGTCTTTGTTCCTGACCGCAGGTCCCTTGGGTCCGGGCCTGAACACCATGCAACGCATCCTGTTCTTCCCCACCAGCTGGTTGACGCAATACACCGTTCGTCTGATGTTGATCGCCATTCCCCTGGCTTATTTGCTATTGGGCTGGCTGCCTTTCCATTTCACGGACACAGCAGACATGGTGTTTTATCAACTGCCCGTTTTCCTGTCATTTTTTCTCGCCATGCGCTGGCTGGTCGGGGGACATTTTTCTCCGTTGGTCTCGGGGCCTGTCGGTTTGTTTTCCAGTTTCAGACTGGGGCCGACGGTGGTGGCCTCGCTCATCAAACCCTTTGGCAAACCGTTTAAGGTGACCCCAAAGGGGTCGGATGCAGCCAATGGTCGGCAAGTGGATTTCTTCAGCCTCGGCATGATTTTGGGGTGCATGGCTCTGACACTGATGGGCTTGTTGCTGAACGTGGTGCCAGAACTGGCGGTGGTGTCACACGATGAATTTTTCCCCATCGCGATGTTTTGGTCGATGCTGAATGTCGTCACCCTCGGTTTGGCTGCGTTACTTTGTTTTGAGGGCCCACGCTTGCGAAAAGAAGAGCGGTTCTTCTTGGCTGAAACGGGGGTCGCCCACGATGGCGAGTCCAACT
>OFRD01000249.1_pt1 | contig 20584 bp, 14 predicted proteins | sample 1543041 | NCBI WGS metagenome assembly OFRD01 (sample SAMN07774234, study PRJEB24372) | wastewater metagenome | isolation source: Exp Tend CN 100WW | collected 2016-02
CACCGCTTGCAGGGAGGGGAGGGGTGTCATGGGGCGGCTCAGGCTTTCAGTTTCAGCTCGACGAAGTATTCGCGCGATTTGGGGAAGTTGAAGACGCTGCAGCCGGTCTCGCGCTCGATCTGGGCGATGACGGTGTCGATCTCGCCCGGCGTTTCGGTGGCAATCACAAACCACATGTTCAAGTCATGGTCGCGCGCATAGTTGTGCGCCACCTGCGGCAGGGCGTTGACGCTCTGCGCCACCTGCTCAAATTGCGCGGCCGGTGCGTGCAGGGCGGCCAGGGTGAAGGCGCCGCCCATGCGCTCGATCTGGTACAGCGGGCCGACGCGGGTCAGCACACCGTCGGCCAGCAGCCGGGTCAGCCGCGCCAGCAGCTCGTCTTCGCTCAGCCCCAGCCGTTGCGCGGCTTCGAGGTACGGGCGCTCGCAAATGGCCAGCCCGCCGTGCAGGCCGTTGATGAGGTCGCGGTCAATCTGGTCCATGGGCTAACTCCGGGACAGGGTCGTGGTGGCTAGGGGATGCATAGCGCGCGCCGCACTGCTTGAAGCGGCGGCAGCTGAACAGCACGGCTTGCGGGTAGGCCTGCATGGCAAAGGCTTGCGTCAGGTCGGCAATGCGCTGTTCCACCTCGGCGCGGCTTTTGCCGTGGATCATGCAAAACAGGTTGTACGGCCAGTGCGGCAGCTGCCGGGGGCGGCGGTAGCACAGGTTGACCTGGCCCGAGGCCGCCAGGCGCTGGCCGAGCGCACTGACCAGCGTATCGGGCACATCCCACACCACCATGGCATTGGCGGTGTAGCCCAGCTCATGGTGGCGCACCACCACACCAAAGCGCTTGATGACGCCGCTGTCCGTCCAGCGCGCCAGCAGTGCCAGCGCCTCGGCCTCGGCCCAGCCCAGCGCGGCAAACGGCTGTGACACCAGCGGCAGGCCCTGTTCCAGCACCGCCATGAAGGCGCGCTCGGGCGCACTCAAGGTAATCGCCGCCACCTCGGTCGGCGCCGCCACGTGACGGGGGGCGCTGGTGGGCGCCAGGCCAAAGCCGAGGTCGATATGGAACTGCTCCAGCAAGGGCAGCACCAGCACCGGGCCGCAGTCGCAGTGGGTTTCCAGGCGTTGCAACAGCGTCTGCAGATGTGCCGCCGAGGCGGTGGTCAGCACAAACCAGAGGTTGAAGCGGTGTTCGCGCTGGTAGTTGTGGTTCACCTCGGTCAGCGCGCTGACCCAGGCCGCCACCTGTTCCAGCCGCTCGGGTGGCACGGCCAGCGCCGCCAGCGCGCTGACGCCGATCACATTGGGGCGGAACACGGCGCCGATGCGGCTGACCAGCCCGCGCTGGCGCAGCGATTGCAAGGCGTCAATCACCGCCGACTCTTCTACTTGCAGCTCGTGTGCCAGCGCAGCATACGGGCGCGCCCGCAGCGGAAAATCGCGCTGGTAGTCGTTCAGCAGTTTGAACTCCAGCGCACTCAGGACCTGCGCCGGTGCCAGTTGACTCATCTGTCCCATGTTCAGAACCCGATGCGCCCGGCGCGGCTGGTGAAGAAGATGCCGCTGGGCGACTCGGCCGCCAGCACGCTGCGCTGCGCGAAATTGGCGGTGTCATACACCACCACCCGGTTGTCGTCGCGTGCCGAAATCCAGACCGACTCGCCGCGCGGCGTGAACTCCATGTGCAGCACCGCCTTGCCCGGCGCCAGCTGCTTGACCACGCTGCGCTGTTCGACATCAATCACGTCCACGTTGGCGTTGTCCGGGAACGCAAAGTTCACCCACACCTGGCGGCCATCGGGGCGGGCGATCACAAACACCGGCTGCCCGGCCACCTTGATGCGGCCCGCTTCCAGCCAGGTTTCCGTGTCCACCACCAGCACCTCGTGGCGGCCGATGGCGGGCACGTAGGCATAGCGCCCGGCCACCGCCCAGCCGCGCAGGTGCGGCATTTTGAAGACCGGCAGTTTTTCCTCGCCCTTGCCGTAACCGCTCAGAATGCGGCGCGTGCCCTGTTCCGGGTGCCACAGGTCGAGCAGCGCCATGCCGTCTTCGCCAAACAGCCCGGCCAGGTAGAAGCGCCCGTTCGGGGTGATCAGGGCGTCGTAAGGCTGGTTGCCGATGTTTTTGAACTTGTCGATCTTGGGCTGCTTGGGGTCAGAAAAGTCGCCGACCCAGATTTCACCGGCCTCAAACAGGCTCCAGACAAAGCGGTTGCCGGGCGCATCGGCCAGACCCACCACCTTGGCGCGCGCACCGGCCTCGCCGTAGCTTGAGGGCACGTCCGCCACCAGTTCCAGCGTGTCGGCGGAGAACACCTTGACGCCGCCGGGCGTGTAGTTTTGCGCCGCCACCAGCGTGCCGTCCTGCGAAATGGCGCCGCCAATGCTGTTGCCGGCCTGCATCACGCGGCGCTCGATCTTGCCCAGCAGCAAGTCCACCTTGCTCAGGCCGCCGTCGCGCCCGAACACATAGGCGTAGCGGCCATCGCGTGAATAGACCAGCGAGGCGTGCGACAGGTCGCCCAGCCCTTTGACGCTGGCAATGGCGACGCGCTGGCTGGCGTCCACAATCTGCACGCTGCCGCTGGCGCGCTCAATGATGACGCCCAAATCGCCAGTGCCGCGCAGGGCGGGGCCGGCACAACCGGCCAGCACGAACAGGGAGGTGGCCAGCAGCGTGGCCTGGAGTTTTTTAATGCCCACGGGGGAATCCTTTTTGTAAATTGGCCACGATCCACGCCGCCTCGGCCTCACTCAGAAAGCGCTGCCAGGGCGGCATGGCGGTGCCGGGGCGCCCGTGCAGGATGACGAACTGGAGGTAATCGGCCGGTTTGTCCTGCAAGGTCTCCGGCAGCAGGGCCGGGCCGAGGCCGCCTTGGAGGGTCAGGCCGTGGCACGAACCACAGTCCTGGCGCACCAGCGTGACCAGTTCGCTGCGCCGGGCGGCGCTCAGGGAGGGCTCGGTATCGGCCGCCGACCCGGCGGCAAAACCGCTGCTGGCGCCCAGCGTGACCAAGCTGATGACGACACCTGCGAGGTAGGGTTTGACTCCCTGAAATTGAACCGGCACGCGTAGCTCCCTTCATTGCGATTTGCGTGCAAATTATCCGGTTATCAGCCGCTGATTGGGCTGATTTCCGGGGCAAAGCCCAAGTTTCGATAATGGACTTGATGCGTGTCAAGATTGATAAGCCGGTCAGCGCCGGGCGATTCAAGAAGGCAGCATAATTTGACCGGCAGGCAAGGCACTCCGGTGACCAGTTTCGGGGCATCGCGCCGCACCGCCGTGTGGCCCGGTCGCCATGACATATGAAAAATTGAATGGGGTAATCCTTGAGTAATTTATTGGCAGCAGAACCCGCCGCAGCAACTCTCCGGGTACCCGCGCAAGCGGGTGTCGTGTACCTGGTCGGCGCCGGTCCGGGCGATCCCGACTTGTTGACGCTGAAAGCCGCCCGCCTGCTGCAGCAGGCCGATGCGGTGGTGTATGACAACCTGGTCAGCGCCGGTGTGATCAGTCTTATCCACAGCGGGGCGGAGAAAATTTACGTCGGCAAGCAGACCAATCGCCACACCTTGCCGCAGGGCGAGATCAACCAGTTGCTGGTGCGGCTGGCGCAGGCCGGTAAATCGGTGGTGCGGCTCAAAGGCGGCGACCCCTTTATTTTCGGGCGCGGCGGCGAAGAGCTGGAGACCCTGGTGGACGAAGGCGTGGCCTTTGAAGTGGTGCCCGGCATCACGGCGGCCAGCGGTGTCTCCAGCTACGCCGGCATTCCGCTGACGCACCGCGACTACGCCCAGACCTGCCTGTTCACCACCGGCCACCTGAAGGACGGCTCGCTTGACCTGGACTGGGTCACACTGGCGCGGCCGAAGCAGACGGTGGTGATCTACATGGGGCTGGGCGCCTTGAGCGCCATTGCGCAGCAGTTGATGCAGCACGGCATGGCCGCCAGCACGCCCGCTGCCATTGTGGAGCGCGGCACGACCCCGGCGCAGAAGGTCATTACCGGCACGCTGGAGACCCTGCCCGGGCTGGCGCGCGCCGCCGGCCTGCAGTCGCCCAGCCTGATCATCGTGGGCCACGTCGTGGCGCTGCAGTCACAGCTGCAATGGTTTGACGGCACAGCGGCCACGCGGGCGGCACCGGCGCTGGCCTGAGTCAGGCTGGTCTCATGGCCTGAATTGGCTGCCAGCCCTGGTGGAATAAGCGCAGGCAGCTATTAAATCAATAGCATCTCGCGGGCGCTTGTGTGGCCCCCGGTGCTGGGTTTGGCGCTGTCAAACACCGCCTGCCACAGCGCCTGCACGGCGGCGCGCTCGGCCTGCAACTCGGGCAGCAACACCTGGGTGGGCTCCTCGTTGAGGCGGGCCCGGTGCTGCACCCGGCGCATTTCGCGGTAGGCAGTGGCGCCAGCGTGGCCCACGCCGCTCGGCAACAAGCCCAGGCTTTCGGCGCGCTCCAGCAGCGCGATGTTGCCCGCGTTGTCGATCAGTTCCGGGTGCCGGGCGGCTTGCGCCAGCACCAGGTACTGCATGACGAACTCGGCGTCAATCATGCCGCCGGGGCTGTGTTTGACATCAAACCAGTCGCCCCGCTGCGGGTGGGCGGCCTGCATCTTGTGGCGCATGGCGTCGATTTCGGCCTTCAGGCCCTCGGCGTCGCGCGGTGCGGCCATGACGGCGTGGCGCACGGCGTCAAAGCGTGCGCGCAGGGCGTCGTCACCCAGCACGAAGCGGGCACGCGTCATGGCCTGGTGCTCCCAGGTCCAGGCGGTGTTGCTGCCGCGCTGTTGCTGGTAGTTGGCGTAGGCCTCGAAGCTGGTGACCAGCATGCCGGCGTTGCCGTTGGGGCGCAGCGCGGTGTCAATCTCGTACAGGTCGCCCTCGCCGGTTTTGACGGTCAGCCAGTTGATCAGCTTGCGCACCAGCGCGGCATAAATCTCGGAGGCGCGCTCGTCCTCGTCGTCATACACAAACACAATGTCCAGATCGCTGCCGTAGCCCAGCTCCTTGCCGCCGAGTTTGCCGTAGGCAATGATGGCGAACTGGGGCGTTTCGCGGTGTTTCTTCTTCAGCCGCTCCCAGCACCAGCGGGTGGTCACGCGCAGCAGCACCTCGGCCAGCGAACTCAGGTCGTCGGCCACTTGTTCGACGCTGAGCTGGCCTTCGACGTCGCGCGCCAGGGTGCGAAACACCTCGGCATGGTGGGCGCGGCGCAGCAGGTTGAGCAGCACTTCGTCATCGTCTTCACCGGTGCCCGCCAGGGCGGCGCGGCGGTGCTCCAGTTCGTGTTCAAACTCGGCGGCGTTGAAGCGTTCGTTGAGCATTTCGGCACCGGCCAGCTCGTCAATCACGCCCGGGTGTTGCAGCAGGTAGCGCGCCGGCCAGCGTGCGGCGCCCAGCAAGCGCAGCAGCCGCTCGTGCACGGTGGGGCGCTCCAGCAGCATGGCCAGGTAACTTTCGCGGCGCAGCAGCGGCTCGATCCAGTCGGCCAGACGCACGGCGGCGGTTTCGGTGACTTTGCCTTCGCGCATCCACTGCGCGGTGCGCGCAATCAGGCGCAGCAGGCGGGCGCGCGACTCGTCACGCAGGGCCAGTACGCGCGGGTGCTCGCGCCAGCTGGCAACGCGGGCGCGGAAGGTGGCAGGCAGCTGTTCCAGCAACTCGTCAAAACCAGGGGGGGCGGCGCTGGCTTTGCCGCCGTTGGCCCCGTTGCAGCCCTTGCATTCTTTGTCAGCCCCGCCGCCGAGCAGGGCGTCAAACTCCTGCGCCACCAGTTCGCGGTGGGCGTCGAGCTGGTGCAAAAACGCGGGCACCTGGGCGTAGCCCATGGCGCTGGCGATCCAGGCCAGATCCTGATCTTGCGTCGGCAGCACATGGGTTTGCTGGTCGTCCAGGTACTGGATGCGGTGCTCGACGCGGCGCAAAAAGTCGTAGGCGGCGGCCAGCGCGTCGGCGGTGGCGGCGGGCATCAGCCCGGCTTTGACCAGCCGGGGCAGCGCGCTCAGGGTCGGGCGGGTGCGCAGTTCCGGGAACTGGCCGCCGCGTACCACCTGCAGCAGCTGCACGGTGAATTCGATCTCGCGGATGCCGCCGCGCGAGAGTTTGACGTCGTTGGCGCGCTCCGGGCGGCCGGTGCTGCGTTTGCTGGCATGGTCGCGGATTTGCCGGTGCAGGATGCGCAGCGAATCAAACACGTTGTAGTCCAGGTAGCGCCGGAACACAAACGGCAGCACCACGCTGCGCAGCGCCTGCAGGGGGGCGTCGTCGGCGCAGCCCAGGCGCGCCACCACCCGGCTCTTGAGCCAGGCAAAGCGCTCCCACTCGCGACCCTGCACATGCAGGTACTCCTCCAGCGCGCCCAGCGACACCGCCGGTGGGCCGGAGTTGCCGTTCGGGCGCAACGCCAGATCGACGCGGAAAACAAAGCCGTACTCGGTGACGTCGCCGATCAGGGCGTAAATGGTGCGTACCGCCTTGGCAAAGTACTCCTGGTTGGAGATGCGCCCGCGCCCGATGGCGTCGCCCGCAGTGTCGCCGTCCTGGTCGTAGATGTAGATCAGGTCAATGTCGCTCGAGACATTGAGTTCGCGCGCGCCGAGTTTGCCCATGCCGACGACCCAGAGCTGGGCGCGCTGGCCGTCCGGCGTGCTGGGCATGCCATGGGTCTGATCCAGCGTCAGTTGCGCCTGCAGGCAGGCCCGGCCGAGGGTGAACTCGGCCAGATCGGTCATGGCCTGGGTAATTTGCTGCAGGGAGGCCTGCGCATCGCAGTCCAGACACAGCAGGCGTTCCAGCACCAGCTGGCGCGTGGTGCGCAGCGCGCTGCCGGTGTCACCGCCCAGCGCCAGCAAGGCGTCGCAGGTCTGCGCCATGGCGGCTTGATCCGGCAGGCCGGGCGGCAACAGGTGCAGCTGACTCTCGAAACGGCGGCGTACGCGCTGGCCAAAACGTGAGTGCGACGACAATACGGGGCGGGTCATAATTCCTGTCATATATCCAAGTTCCAATGATCGACGTGACGCCTGCCCCTTCTCCGCTGCTGAAAACCATGGCCACCGTGGCCCGCTGGTCTTTGGGCTTGCTGGTGACGGCGTGGCTGGCTTTCGGGCTCGTGTGGGGCGCACTGCATTGGCTGATTGTGCCGCGAATCGGCGAATTTCGTCCGCAGCTGGAGGCCAAGGCCACGCAGCTGCTGGGCGTACCGGTGCGCATCGGGGCCCTCGCGGCGCATTCGAGCGGCATGATCCCGTCGTTTGAACTCACCAATGTCCAGCTGTTTGACGCGCAAGGCCGCGAAGCCCTGCGGCTGCCGCGCATTCTGGCGGCGCTGTCGCCGCGCTCCCTGCTGCGGCTCGGCTTCGAGCAGCTGTACATCGACCGGCCCGAGCTGGCGATCCGGCGTGACCGCAGCGGCAGGATTTATGTGGCGGGCCTTGACTTTTCAGAAGACAAGGACGCCAGCCATGGCGCTGCCGACTGGTTTTTTTCGCAGCTCGAATTTGCCATCCATGACGGCAGCATCGAATGGACGGATGAGCTGCGGGCGGCGCCCCCGCTGGCGCTGAAACAGGTGGAACTGGTGGTGCGCAACCGGGGGCGCCACCACGATTTACGGCTCGACGCCACGCCGCCCGCGCTGTGGGGCGAGCGTTTCAATCTGCGGGGCCGCCTGCTGCAGCCTTTGCTGTCGCGCCACCCGGGGCAGTGGCAGGCGTGGAGCGGGCAGTTGTATGCCGAATTGGCGCGGGTGGATCTGGCTGAACTGCGGCGTTACGCCGAGCTGGGTATCGACCTGCGCCAGGGCAACGGCGCCGTCACGGCCTGGGTGGATGTGGCTCACGGTCAGGTGCAGGGCGCGCTGGCGGATGTGGCGCTGGCGCAGGTGGGCGTCACGCTGGGGGCGGGCTTGCAGGCGCTGGAATTGCAGTCGGTGCAAGGGCGTCTGGGCGGACGCTTGCTGGCGGGCGGGTTTGAGTTTTCTTCCGAGGCCTTGCAGTTTGACACCCGGGACGGTCTGCACTGGCCGGGTGGTCATGTCAGCCTGTCGTACCAGGACGCGCAGGGTCAGCAGGCAGCGCAGGGTGCGTTCAAAGCCGACCAGCTGGATCTGGCCGCCCTGGCCCAGATTGCCAAGCGGCTGCCGCTGGCGGCCGCCACCCAGGCGAAGCTGCAGGCCTATGCGCCGCAAGGGCTGGTCGAGCGGCTGCAGGCGAGCTGGCAGGGGCCGGTGGGAGATTTGAGTCGCTATGAGGCCAAGGGGCGGGTGAGCCAGCTGGCGCTGGCGGCGGCGGGCGATGTCCCGGGTATCCGGGGCGCACGCATCGAGTTCGACTTGAACCAGTCGGCGGGCAAGGCCAGCATCAGCCTGGCCGACGGGGCCGTGCTGCTGCCGGGGTTTTTTGACGAGCCGCTGATCCCGGTGACCCAGTTGTCCACCGAGGCCAGCTGGCAGATCAAGGGCGAGCGGCTGGCCGTGCAGCTGCCCAACCTGAAGTTCAGCAACGCCGATGCGCAGGGCGAAGCACAGATCAAGTGGGAGAGCAGTGACCCCGCCAAGTCCCGAAGCCACGCCCGTTTTCCGGGCGTGCTGGATCTGCAGGCGTCCCTGAGCCGGGCCGATGGCACGCGGGTGTACCGCTATTTGCCCTCGATCCTGAACCGCTCGGTGCGCGACTATGTGCGCGATGCGGTGCTGGCGGGAACGTCCAACAATGTGCGCTTCAAAGTCAAGGGTGATTTGCACGACATGCCCTTCACGGATCCGAAGCAGGGCGAGTTCAAGGTGTCGGCCGACGTCCAGAATGCCACCTTTGCCTTCGTGCCGCGCCGCCTGCAGCCGGTGGAGGCGCTGCCCTGGCCTGCTTTGACGCAGCTCAATGGCGAACTGGTGATTGACCGCGCCCAGTTGCAGGTGAAGGCGGCCCGCGCCCGGATGGGGGCCAATGCGGGCGTGCAGATCAGCAAGCTGGCGGCCACGATTCCCGACCTGAGTCACAGCATCGTGACGGTCAATGCCGAAGCGCGTGGCGCTCTGGGCGAGGGCGTGGGCATTGTCAATGGCTCGCCGCTGGGGGCCATGATCGGGCAGGCGCTGGGGCGGGCCGTGACCAGCGGCAGTGCCGATTACAAGCTGAAACTGGTGTTGCCGATTGCCGCCCTCGACAAATCCACCGTGCAGGGCAGTGTGACCCTGGCCGCGAACGAGATTCAGATGAGCCCGGCCGCACCCAAGCTGAGCCGCGCCCGGGGCGTGGTGAACTTTTCCGAGAGCGGCTTTACGCTGGCCGGGGCGCAGGCGCGCATGCTGGGGGGCGATGTCCGGCTGGAAGGCGGTTCAGTGGCCCAGCCCGGCGCTAATGGGGCGCAGGCGGCGCTGCCGATCGTGCTTCGTGCCAGTGGCACGGCGTCAGCCGAGGGCTTGCGCCAAGCCAAAGAACTGGGCTTTGTGGCGCGTCTGGCACAGCAGGCCAGTGGCAGTGCCGCTTACACGGCGGTGCTGGGCTTTCGCCGGGGCGAGCTGGAGTTGCAGGTGGCCAGCAGTTTGCAAGGCCTGGGTTTGAGCCTGCCCGCGCCTTTGAGCAAGAGTGCGGAGACGATCCTGCCTTTTCGGCTGGAGACCGCCTTGCTGCCCGAGTCGCTGCTGCCGGGGGCGGCGGCCCCGCTGCAGGATCGCCTGACGCTGGGCCTGGGTGGTCTGGCGTCGGTGGTGTACTTTCGTGATCTGTCGGGGCCGGAGCCCCGTGTCCTGCGTGGCGCGATGGGGGTAGGGTTGCAGCCGCCCGAGTCGGCGCCGGTGCCGGATCAAGGGGTGCTGGCCAATATCAATGTGAGTACCCTGGATCTGGATGCCTGGGGTGCCGTGTTGACGCCGGTGGCGGGCCTGCCGGGCGCCAGCACGAGCCCCGCCGCCTTGAGCTATTTGCCGACCAGCATGGCAGTGCGGGCGCGTGAGCTGCAGGTGGGCGGGCGAAAACTGCATCAGGTGGTGCTGGGGGGCTCGCGCGACGGTCTGCTGTGGCGCGCCAATCTGGATGCGCGTGAACTCAATGGTTACCTGGAATACCGCCAGCCGTCAGATGCCGGGGCCGGACGCGTCTATGCCCGGCTGGCCCGCTTGACGATTGCCCCCGGCACGGCCTCCGACGTGGAAGCCCTGCTCAATGAGCAGCCGGTCAGTATTCCAGCGCTCGATATTGTGGTGGAGGATTTTGAGCTGCGCGGCAAGCGCCTTGGCCGGGTCGAGATCGAAGCCCTCAACCGGGGCGCTGGCGCAGCTGCACGTGAGGGCGGCGTGCGCGAGTGGCGCTTGAGCAAGTTCAACATCATCACGCCTGAAGCCGTGCTCACGGCGAGCGGCAACTGGAGCAGCCTCAATGCCTCGGCGCGGCGGCGCACGCTGCTGAATTTCAAGCTTGACATGGCGGATGGGGGCGAGCTGCTGACCCGTTTTGGCATGAAAGGGGTGATCCGCAAGGGGCGCGGCAAGCTGGAGGGCCAGGTCGCCTGGCTGGGGGCGCCGATGAGCCCGGATTACCCGTCGATGACCGGCGCTTTTACGGTCAATGTCGAGAGTGGCCAGTTTTTGAAAGCCGACCCCGGCATTGCCAAGTTGCTGGGGGTGTTGAGCCTGCAGGCGTTGCCGCGTCGCCTGACGCTGGATTTCCGGGACGTGTTCAGCGAGGGGTTCGCCTTTGATTTTGTGCGCGGTGATGTCACGATCGAACAAGGCATTGCCAAAACCAATAATCTGCAAATGAAGGGCGTGAATGCGGCGGTGCTGATGGAAGGCCGGGCCGATATCGCCAAAGAAACCCAGGATCTGAGGGTGGTGGTGGTGCCTGAAATCAATGCCGGTACCGCCTCGCTGCTGGCCTCGGTCATCAATCCGGTGGTCGGGCTGGGCAGCTTTCTGGCGCAGTTCTTTTTGAGCAAACCCCTGGCTGAAGCCACCACGCAAGAGTTTCATATTGATGGGGCCTGGGCCGATCCGAGAATCACCAAGGTGGAACGCAAAGGCGTGGCCGGCGACGCTAAACCAGAGGCCACGCGGTGAGCACGGTATTGCCGCAGGAGCGTCCGCCCTCACCCTTGCGGCGGCGCATCCTCTGGCGTGTGCTGGTGCTGCTGCTGGTGGCCATGCTGGCCATGCTGGTCTGGCTGGCGGGGGTGTACGAGACGGCCAAGGTGCAGGGCCGTCTGGAGCGCGATGCCGCCGAAACCGTGGGTGACGTGCGCACCGCCTTCACGCGCAATGTGCAAAGCCTGCAAGCCTTGCAGTACAGCGACCCGACGCCCAACTCCTGGGCGGTGGATGCCGCCGGTTTGTTGCGCGAGCACCGCGAACTGGTGCGCGTCGAATGGCGCGACAGTGCGTTGCGGGTGCTGTCCCAGGTGGACAGCCCGTTTCGCATACCGGTGTTTGATCACTTGGGCCGCGTCAATGCCCAGTCCGAGGTGCTGCTGACCTGTGCCACGGCCCGCCGTTTCAGCGGCCCGGCTTACACCAGCAGCTATTTTGTTCCGTTCGCCGATGGTCTGGGGGTGCAGGTGATGGAGTTGTGCCTGCCCTTGCAAAGTGCGGGTCAGCACCTGGGTTATCTGGTCGCCACCTACGCCTTGCAGGAAGTGCTGGACGGGCTCCCCAGCCACCCGTCGATGCGCAATGACGAAATCGCCTTCACCGAGGGTGACGGCACCCGTCTGGCCTTGCGCCGCGCCACGCGCAGCGGCAACCGGGTGTTCAGCACCCAGCAACTGGTGGACTTGCCCGGCACCGCGCTGGTGTTGCGCATGGACAGCTGGCGCGGCGCCCCTGATCTATTTCCCAATGTGCTGACCGCGCTGGTGGCCGCCATGTCGCTGGCCCTGATCTCGGTGCTGGCCCTGCTGGCCAAGGACATGCGCCGCCGTCTCAAGGCCGAGCATGCACTGGCCGATGCGCTGGCTTTTCGCAAAGCGATGGAAGATTCGCTGCTGACCGGCCTGCGGGCGCGTGATTTGCAGGGGCATATCACCTACGTCAACCCGGCCTTTTGCCAGATGGTGGGGCTCTCGGAGGCCGAGTTGCTCGGGCACAGCATGCCCGCGCCGTACTGGCCGCCCGAGTTTGTGGATGAATACCAGAAGCGACAGATGATTTACCTGGCCGGCAACCTGCCCCCGCGCGAAGGATTTGAGTCGGTGTTCATGCGCAAAGACGGCTCCCGCTTTCCGGTGTTGATCATTGAAGCGCCGTTGATCAACGCCCAGGGGCAGCAAAGTGGCTGGATGAGCGCGTTTCTGGACATCAGCGAACAACGCCGGGTGGAAGAGCTGTCGCGCACCAGTCAGGAGCGGCTGCAGGCCACCGCCCGGCTGGCGATGGTGGGCGAGATGGCGTCCTTGTTGAGCCACGAGCTGAACCAGCCGCTGGCCGCCATCTCCAGCTATGCCACCGGGTCGCTCAATTTGCTGGCCGATGGGCCGCAGGAGAACCCCGAATTCGGCGCTGATTTGACGCTGGCGATGCAGCGCATTGCGGCGCAGGCCGAGCGGGCTGGCAAGATCATCAAGAGCGTGCACGACTTTGTGCGTCGGCGCGACCAGGTGCGTGAAGCGGTAGCGCCACAGGTGTTGCTGGATGCGATTCTGCCGCTGGTGAATTTGCAGGCGCGCAAGCTGCGCGTGCGGGTGCAAATCGAGCTGGAGCCCGATTTGCCCGACGTGCTGTGTGACCGCACCATGCTGGAGCAGGTCTTGCTGAATCTGGCGCGCAATGCCATGCAGGCGATGGATCAACGTTCTATCCTGGAGCGGGTCTTGCGCCTGCGTGTGTGCCGGGTGAAAGGGGAGGCGCGCAAAAAAATGCTGGAATTCTCGGTGGCCGATCTGGGCGAGGGCATGACGCCGCAAGTGCAGCAGCAGCTGTTCAATCCTTTCTTCACCACCAAGGCCGAGGGCATGGGGCTGGGCTTGAGTCTGTGCCGCACCGTGGTGGAGCAGCACGGCGGCGTGCTGGTCTTCGAGCCCAATGTGCCACAAGGCACCGTCTTTACGTTTACCTTGCCCGTCAGCGCCGTCGCATAACATCGCCGCATGCGACCTTTGATTGATGCCCAAGTTTTTATCGTGGATGACGACGCCAGCGTGCGCGAATCCCTGGCCTGGCTGCTGCGCTCACGCCGTCTGCCCAGCGAGGTGTTTGAGAGTGCCGAAGCGTTTCAGTCCAAACTGGAACACAGCGCGCGCCTGCGCCAGCCCAGTTGCCTGCTGCTCGATGTGCGCATGCCGGGCCTGAGCGGCCTGGCGCTGTTTGACTGGCTGATTGAGCGCGAGCTGCATTTGGCCATGCCGGTGATCTTTCTGACCGGCCATGCCGATGTTTCCACCGCCGTCGATGCCGTCAAGCGCGGCGCTTTTGATTTTTGTGAAAAACCGTGTTCTGACAACGCCCTGGTGGATCGGGTCGAGCAGGCGCTGGCGCAATCGCAGCTGGTGCTGCAGGCGCACCAGCAGGAAGATCGGCTGCAGCAGTTGCAGTCGGAGCTGACCGACCGCGAACGCCGGGTCATGGCGCTGGTGGTCGAGGGGTTGCCGAACAAATTGATTGCCGACCGGCTCGATATCAGCGTGCGCACGGTCGAGGTGCACCGGGCGCGCGTGTTCGACAAAATGGAAGTCAAGTCAGCGGTTGAGCTGGTCAATCTGTTTCGCAAGGCGCCGCCCAGTGCTTGAATCTCAAAACCCCTTCATGAACCGGCTGCTGCGTGCGGCCATCAGCGGCCTGCTGGCCGGTTTGCTGGCCGCCTGTGGCAGCACGCCGATGCCCGCTCCTGTGGCGCAGCGCGTGGTCGCAGCGGCCGATCAGGATGCCCCCAAATTGATGGCTGCTGCGGTGCCGGATGACAGTGCTGTCCTGCCCGGCCCGCTGCTGAAAGCCAAAAGCCGCTGGACGCCGGTGCGCTGGGCCGAGTTGCCCGGTTTCGAGGACGATGCCCTGTTTGAAGCCTGGAATGCCTGGCTCAAAAGCTGCGAGCGGCCCGGCCCGGTGTTTGCGCCGCTGTGCAATGAGGTGCGCCGCCTGAGCATTGGCAGCGCGGACGAGCAACGGGCCTGGCTGATGGCGCGGCTGCAACCGTACCGGGTGGATGCCCTGTCGGGCAGCGCCGAGGGCCTGCTCACCGCCTATTTCGAGCCGGTGATGGAAGGCTCGCGCACCGCCAGCGCGAGCTTCCCCGTGCCCTTGTACCAGCCGCCGCTGACCCTGGCGCAGCGCAAACCCTGGTACACGCGCCAGGAAATCGACACCGTACCCGCCGTGCAGGCGGCGCTCAAGGGCCGCGAGATTGCCTACCTGGCCGACCCGATTGATGCCCTGGTGCTGCAAATCCAGGGCTCCGGGCGCATGCGCATGACCCAGCCCGATGGCTCCCAGACCATGGTGCGGCTGGCTTTTGCCGGCTCCAACGAGCAGCCCTACAAAAGCGTCGGCCGCTGGCTGATTGACCAGGGCGCGCTGCGTGATGCCTCGTGGCCCGCGATCAAGGCCTGGGTGGCGCAGAACCCGGGCCGCGTCAACGAGTTGCTGTGGAGCAATCCGCGCACGGTGTTTTTCAAGGAAGAAGCCTTGTCGGAGCAGGACGCCGCCTGGGGGCCGAAAGGGGCACAGGGCGTGCCCCTGACGCCCGGACGCTCGATTGCGGTCGATCCCGGCAGCATTCCCTATGGCACGCCGGTCTGGCTGGCCTCCAGCGGCCCGGCGATTCAGTTGCAGAAACTGGTACTGGCGCAAGACACCGGCAGTGCCATTGTGGGCGGCGTGCGCGCCGATTATTTTGCCGGCTGGACGCCCGCCGCCGCCGAACTGGCGGGTCGTCTCAAACAGCCCCTGCGTCTTTGGGTGCTGTGGCCAAAATAGACACCTGATCACGTTACTATCGAGGGCGTAACTCTTTACGCACTTACACAGATTGAAGCCATGAAAACAGAAATGCGCGAAATTGATGAGCGGACCAACCTGGCCGGGAACAGCATGTTCGAATTGCTGCTGTTTCGTTTGGGCGAGGCCCCGGGCACCGAGCGGCGTGAGTTGTTTGGCATCAATGTGTTCAAGGTGCGTGAGATTCTGGTCATGCCCGAAATCACCGTTATGGTCAATGCGCCGCCTGCCGTCATGGGCGTGGCCAATATCCGGGGTCAGATGATCACCGTCATCAACCTGCCCAAGCTGGTGGGCTGCAACCCGAGCAAAGGGCTGGGCATTTTGCTGGTGACCGAGTTTGCCCGCACCACCCAGGCCTTTGCGGTGGAAGAAGTGAACGAAATTGTGCGCCTGGAATGGAAGCAGGTCTTGTCCGCCGAGGGCAGCGGCGGCGGTCTGGTGACCAGCATTGCCCGGCTTGATGGCAGTGCCGAAAACACCCGCCTGGCGCAGGTGCTGGACGTGGAGCAGATTCTGCGCGACGTGTTCCCCGAGGATGCCAAAGCGGCTCAGGACGCCGTGATCCCCAAACTGCAGTTGCCGCCCGGCACCGTCATTCTGGCGGCTGACGATTCACCGGTCGCCCGGATGATGATCGAGCAGGGCCTCAAGACCATGGGCGTGCCTTACATCATGACCAAAACCGGCAAGGAAGCCTGGGAGCGCCTGCAGGCGATCTCCGCGCAGGCCGTGGCCGAAGGCAAGACCATCCACGACAAAGTGGCCCTGATGCTGACCGATCTGGAAATGCCCGAGATGGACGGCTTTACGCTGACGCGCAACATCAAGCAGGATCCCCGTTTCAAATCCCTGCCGGTCGTGATCCATTCATCGCTGACTGGCACCACCAACGAAGCGCATGTGAAAAGCGTCGGTGCCGACGGTTACGTGGCCAAGTTTGTGGCCGAAGAGCTGGCCGCCACGATCCGCAAGGTGCTCAAGCAGTAATACGCGTTGAGCCTCAGGCCGACTGGCGTGAGGCTGATTGCTCCTGAATTGATAGCTGCTAACGTATGTTCTACGAGGGTTGGCGGCTTATTTGTTCAGTAGATTGTGCTGCAGATGCGCCAGCGGCAGCGCGCTGCTGGCCTTGATCTCGCCCAGTGAGAAACTGGTGTGCAGGTCTTTCACGTTGGGCAGATTGATCAGCACGTCGCGCGCAAACTGGCTGAACGAGTTGAGGTCGCGGCTGACCACCTGCAGCTCAAACGTGCCGCTGCCGCTGATGTAGTGACAGCTCACCACTTCGGGGATGGCGCGAATCGCCTCCTCCAAACCGCGCAGCACATCGCCAGCGTTGCGGTCGGCGTCCAGCCGCACAAAAGCCAGCACCCCCAGACCGATTTTGTGGCGGTCAATCTCGGCGCGGTAGCCCTTGATGAAGCCCGCTTCTTCCAGCGCCCGCACGCGGCGCCAGCAAGGCGCCGCGCTCAGGCCGACGCGACTACTCAGCTCGGCGTTGCTGAGGCGGCCATCGGTTTGCAGTTCATTCAGGATGGCGAGGTCAAACTTATCCAATGTTTCCATTTTTCTCATTTCCAGGCAAGATTCTTCTCCATCCTAGCGGAAATATGAACCTGTAAGTCAATGCGAAAAAATACCCGGCCCCCTTGCGGAGACCGGGCAAGCGGCCAGGCCGGAATCAACTTTCCTTATTTTCTTGAGTGCAAAGCGAGCGCGTTGTCCGCTCAGCCTCTGGATAACTTCACTTGCGATAGTTCGCCCGTGAGGTAGCCCACCGCCGCGCCGAACTTGTCTTTGTAGTTGGCCTTGATCAAAGGGTCGAGGGGGGCTTTGACGGTGTCGTGAATCGGCAGCCAGTCACCGGCGTGCTGGAAATTGCTCATGATGTAGGTCCAGCCGTTGAGCTCATCTACGGCGTGCAGGCCGGTGGATTCGCCGCCCGCCGGGATCGACATGATGCGTGACAGCACCTTGGTGTCGATGTGGTAAGCCCACAGGAAGTTGTTGACGTGCTGACTGCTGTCCTCGCCGATGAACAGGGTGCGCATTTTCTCGGAGAACTTCAGGTTGTCCGGGTTGGCGACTTTGTCCGGATTCGCGGTATTGCCCAGTGCATCGGCGCTGATGTCTTCGCCTGCGAGCAGTGCCTTGGTATCGGTCGGCATCCATTCGCTGTTGATGGCTGTGCCTTGCTCATCCTTGAGGCCGCCTTGCAGTTTGAGTGCCATCACGGCACCGGCATTCAGGGCTTTGGGCAGGGCAATGCCGTTGCCCGCCGTGTTGAGTGCATGGCCGCTGACCATGGAGGTGATGCAGTTTTGCAGTGCCGAGTAGGCCACCTTGTCTTTGGTGTTGACGGTGGTTCCTTCCATCTTGGTAAAACCCATGGAGGCGCCTACCAGGGCTGCATAGCGGTGGGTTTCCAGGAAGGCGGCCGCCTTTTCCATGCCGGGCATGAGCTTGATCCACTCGGTCTTGCCGTTGGCGTTCAGCTTGGTGTAGCGGGCATCCAGGGGATCCGCTGTCTTGACATCCATGATGTCGGTCGGTTTGAGCGTGTTGGCCAGATTGTGAATTTCAGCGCTGCTGGCTGAGCCCAGTTTGATCCAGCTCAGCGGGGCGGCCGCTGCTGCGGGGTCTACGCTGAAGCCTGCGCCCACTTTTGCGACATACAGCGTACCGGCGGACAGGTCTTTGGCGGTGTCTGCGACAAAGACAAACAAGCCGCTGTTGGTGGCGTCATCACCCATGAGTACGGTGCGGTTGTCAGGCATGACCTGCACCAGTTCGTGCGAAATGCGACCCAGGCAATAGTGTTTCTTGATGGAGGCTGTGCCATCCGGGTTCACGCTCACTTCAGGCAGGTGGCCGTAGTGGTATGGGTTGGCGCCTGTTTCGCTGCCGTAGAGGTTCTTGCTGAAGGCCTTGAACTGGGCATCGGTGCTGGCGGTGAAGGCATTGGGTTCGTACTCTTCACTCGACAGGTGGGTGCCCCAAGGCGAGAGGCTGGCCCCGCAGGTGATCCACAGGCCATGCACCCCCGAGGTGTCCACATTGTGGTATTTGACCAGCGACAGCTTCCCGGTGGCCGGATTCTGATCCAGGGTGAGCACTGCAATCGGCGATGGCAGTTTGCCATACATAGCAGTGGTGCCGTCTTGTGCCCAGGTGGTGTACTCGAATTGCACGACTGCAAAAACCGTGTTGCCCTTGACGCCAGCAACTTTGGCATGGGGGACGGTCAGCAGCGAGGTGCCATCGGGCGAGTCGGAAAAATACTGGCGCGTCTTGCCTGCGACGGTCTTGTCCAGGATGGGCTGGTTGGCGATGTCGTAGTAACCGCCTGCCAGGGTGGTGCCGCCGTGACCATTGGCGACCAGGTCGCCCGTGATGAAAAACGGTTGGTAGGCCAGCTTGAAATCGAGCTGGCTCTTGTCGCTGAAAGTGGCAGACAGAGAGGAGCCGACCGTGGTGGTGGCCATTGCGGCCGCGTTGTTCAGGGATGGGGCTGGCATGGCGTTGAATTTCACGCTTCTCAGCGATGCCGCAGTGGCGGCCACCGCAGCACCGCTGCCGCCAGCGCCTGCCAGGAGCAGGCTGGTGCCGGTCAGGGAAGAGGCCCATGGCAGCATGGGCATGCCCGCCAGCAGTTGGAGAACGCGGCGACGGGAGGTTTCGGCAAGAGGTTTCATAACGTGTGCTCTGGGCTTTGAATTCAATCGAGCCTTGCCAACGTTGGCAGGCGAGGCGGAAAGTTCTCATTCTTCACAGTGAATATGTAAGCTTGATGACACGCGCTGGCAGGGTGCGTGGTGTGGGTGTTCGTTTTAAATGCAGATCATTTATTTGTAGTAATTGTCCTTTTTTTGCTGAATTGAGCAACATTCTTTCTTTTGTTGGGGTGAGCGAGGCAAAGAAAGCAAAGACATATCAGCGCTTGACGCCTACACTTTCTCTTTCAAAAAAGAGGTTGCTGGCGATCCGCCCGGCAGTTTTTGAATCGACCGCTCACAAGGCGATTTACGTCAGCCCCCCCCTGGAGACTTCTCAACATGAATGCACCCCTGCCAGAGCACATCCGCAAAGCGCTTGAAACCGTGTCGCTGGACGACAAATATTCACTCAATTACGGTTCTGCTTTCATGAGCGGTGTGCAAGCACTGGTCAAGCTGCCGATGCTGCAGCGTGCGCGCGACCAGCAGGTCGGAAAAAATACGGCGGGCTTCATCAGTGGTTACCGCGGTTCACCGCTGGGCGGTTATGACCAGGCGCTGGTCAAGGCGGAAAAATACCTCAAGGCAGAGAACATCATTTTTCAGCCGGGCGTCAATGAAGAGCTGGCTGCCACCGCCTTGTGGGGCACGCAGCAGCTGGGCTTTGCCCCGCCCGGCTCCAATAAGTTTGATGGCGTGTTCGGTATCTGGTACGGCAAGGGTCCGGGCGTGGATCGCTGCAGCGACGTCTTCAAGCACGCCAACATGGCCGGCACCACCGCCTGGGGCGGCGTGATTGCGGTGGCGGGGGATGACCACATCTCTAAAAGCTCGACCGCCGCGCACCAGAGCGACCATATTTTCAAGGCCTGCGGCTCGCCGGTGTTCTTCCCGTCCACCGTGCAGGAAATTCTGGATCTGGGCGTGCATGCCTTTGCCATGAGCCGCTTCTCGGGCGTCTGGTCGGGCATGAAGACGATTCAGGAAATTGTGGAGTCCAGCGCCACCGTCATGATTGACCCGGACCGGGTGCAAATCAAAATCCCGACCGATTTTGAAATGCCGCCCGGCGGCGTGCACATCCGCTGGCCCGATAACGCGCTGGAGCAGGAAGCCCGCCTGTTCCACTACAAGTGGTACGCCGCGCTGGCCTACATCCGCGCCAACAAGCTGAACTACAACGTCATCGAGACCAAGCAGGACCGCTTCGGCCTGAGCGGCTGGCGCTTGCCGACCACGGTGGACAAGGGCAACGACGGATGCAACTCCAGCAACACGGGCGGCACCGATTGCGGCTACAACCCGGACAGCAGCGTCACCACCGGCAGTGAGATGTCGCACCTGTTCTTTCAGGTTCTGGGCAACAAGAGCATACGGGTACCAGGAAGCTACGCTCAGCAAGAGGGCTATGGCTTGACGAACTCGGGTGATTTCGAACATCTGGATTCCCGTGGCTACTGGTCCGGTACGGACAACGTGACCAATCCCAAAAGCAGCGCCTGGGGCTTCCACATGCTTTGGGGCCTCCAGGACATCGCCTCCAAGAACACCGCCAGGTACGCGCTGGCTGTGCGCGATGGAGATGTGTTCGCCGCGGTGCCGGAGCCCCAGAGCCAGGCTCTGACGCTGCTCGCCTTGACCGGCGCACTGTGGGCCAGTCGCCGGCGCACTTCCTGAGGCTTTGACGCTTCGAGCCTGGGGAATGGCGCCGATCGAGTCCCGAATCCCGAGCGGCCGGCAAGCCTCAGCTCATAGTTCCGCTTGGCTGGCAAAGCGCCGGTGCGAATGGGCGCTTTTTGCGGAAGCTGCTTGCCTGCCATGGGCGCGAAGTGACAGTCCATCGCGACCTGTGATCGGCCGCAGTCCGCCAGTTGCCGCAGTGCGCCCGCCCTGGCTCTGCTTCGCTCTCAATCGTGCTGATAGGCAGGCAGTGCCGCCCCGCAATGGCG
>OFRD01000251.1_pt1 | contig 20497 bp, 16 predicted proteins | sample 1543041 | NCBI WGS metagenome assembly OFRD01 (sample SAMN07774234, study PRJEB24372) | wastewater metagenome | isolation source: Exp Tend CN 100WW | collected 2016-02
CGGTCACCAATCACATCACTGACATCATTTAAGTCCAATACAGGTGCAAAGCTAAAGTCGATCCCCACAGCAAGGACTTCGGTTGCCATCAGCCAACCACATTGTTCAGCTAAAGCAAGGGCTTGTTCAGGGTCACTAAGATAGCGTTCACCTAAACGACCCATTGCAGGCAGCAAGGTAAAACCTTGTTTTAAGCGTTGCACGCGACCACCTTCTTGATCAACGGCAATTAAAATATCGGGTCTTACACGACGCATATGATCTGTTAAAGCACGAACTTGTTCTGGTGATTCTATATTTCGAGAAAATAAAATCATGCCGCCTACTTGCGGTGCTTGTAATAGTTCAATATCTTCTTGAGTAAGTTCTGTGCCAGCGATGTCTAGCATCAATGCGCCAATCATATCGGTGTCCGTGTGGGTATTTTATAAAGCAAAAACAATACCTGAATTCTGCAATGATTTGCTACATTTTGACAGTACAGAATATGATAAAACTACACGACATACACATATTAAGTTGTTTAAGAATTTGAATATACTCAATTCATGCTGAAAAACAACGTTGTAATATTGGTCAAAGACCAAGGAAGTACGAATTATTTATGAAACTTCAAACATTAGCTTGTGCCGTTGCAATTGCGACAGGTGGATTTTTCTTTTCCCATGTAATGAACGAGGCAATTGCAGCCAATAATACCGTTGCAGCGCCTCAAACCATTCAATCGACACAAGAACAAGCACTGGTATCACGCCAATTGGCAACATTGGTTGACCGTCAACATTACTTAAATATGCGTTTAGATGCCAATACCTCTAATCGAATTCTTGATTTCTATTTAGATAGTTTAGATGCAGATCATTCATTATTTTTAGCTTCTGAAGTTGAACAGTATAAGAAAAATTATGGTTCAACTTTTGGCGCTGCATTAAAAGCAGGGGATTTATCGGGTCCTTATTTAATTCATGCCCAATATCGTGAGCGTTTAAAACAGTTCTATCAATTCATGTTGGCTGAATTGAAAAAACCACAAAACTTAAAGCAAAGTAATGTTTATATTGAAACCGATCGTGAAAAAGCACCTTATTTTAATTCTGTAGAAGAGCAGCATAAACATTGGCAAAAAATGTTGGTGTCGCAGCTGATTAACTTAAACATTAGCAAAGAAGAAGAGGCTGCCAAACAAAAAGCATTAAAAGATGATCCTACTTTAGCCAATGGGCAAGATTTAACCAGTCCAGAGGATTTAACGCCTGTCCAAACATTAACCAAGCGTTATACGCGCCAACTTGAGCGTGTCAGTCGTGTGAAAAGTGATGATGTCTTGGACAAAACCTTAAATGCGATGATGTTGACCTATGATCCGCATAGCAACTATTTTCCACCTGTAGATGCGATGGAGCTGAACCGCCAAACCACTTTGCAATTAGAAGGGATTGGGGTTTCAATTCGTCCTGAACGTGGCAACGAAGACTACACCAAGATTGAAACGATTGTTGAAGGTGGCCCTGCCAGTAAGTCAGGTCAAATTAAATCGGGTGATCGCATTATTGGTGTTGCGCAAGATGGCGACAAAATGGTCGATGTCGTGGGCTGGTCAAGTGGTGAGGTGGTTGGTTTAATCCGTGGTAAGCGCGGCACAAAAGTCAGCTTACGTTTATTGGGTGCTGGTGCATCAATGGGTCAAGCGCGTACCGTGAGTTTGGTGCGTGATGTGATTCAAGAAGAAGATGCGGGTGTACGTTCACGTACAGTTGATATTAAGCGTGATGGTAAAAATTATACTTTTGGTGTGATTGAAATTCCATCTTTCTATTTGAACTATCGTGCGCGTCGTGCAGGCACAGAATATCGTTCGGTGTCTGAAGACACCAACAACGCACTAAAATCTTTGGCTGCAAAGAATGTTGAAGGGATTATTATTGATTTACGTAATAACCCAGGTGGCTCACTTGAAGAAGTTGCACGTATGTTGGGTCAAGTGATTAAGACCGGTCCAGTGGTACAAATACGGGATGGCAGTGGTAATGTCAGCGTATTTGAAGATGATGATGGTGGCACACAAACCTATGCAGGTCCTCTGGCGGTAATGGTTAATTTGGCTTCAGCATCTGCGAGTGAAATTTATTCAGCTGCAATTCAGGATTATGAGCGCGGTATTGTGATTGGCAGCACAACTACGGGCAAGGGTACAGCACAAGTGCAATTGGACACCTTGGCTTATGGTCAAGCGACTTTGACGCAGCGCAAGTTCTATCGCGTTACTGGCGGCAGTACTCAAAATAAAGGCGTTGTACCAGACATTAAACTCGTTGATATTTACAATGAAGAGTTTGGTGAGCGTAAGGCAAAAAATGCCTTGAAGTGGGACACTATTCCAACGGCACCCTTTAAGCGCGAAGGTTCTGTACAACCTTATGTACAAAACTTAGCCCAGTTATCACAACAACGGGTGGTGAATGATCCGCAATTTAAATATTTAGAACAGCGTAAAGCCATTGCTAAAAAAACCGATGAGCAAAAACGTGTGGTACTAGATATTGATCAGCGTAAAACAGAGTTGAATGCGTTAGAGCAGCAAACCTTAGAGTCCGAGAATCAACGTCGAATTGTGACAGGACAAAAACCGTATGCCAACTGGGAAAGTTATCAAGCTTCAATAGATGCTTTGATTGAGTCGCGTGCCAAAATGAAAGCGGCAAAACGACCTGCTTTAGCTGAGGAAGAAGTATTTGTAACTGAGTCTGCTCAAGTTTTATTGGATTATGCTAAATTACAATCGACCCAAGTTTCTGCTCAATAGAAGGGTTGATTCAGCATTGTTTATTTAAATGTTAAAAAACCAGTCAGTTCAGCTGACTGGTTTTATTTGGCGCTATATTAGTCTTTGTGGATTGCATAAGGCCGGTTTAATCTGTACCAGCCAGTAAAAAGATATAGCGATTTTTTTTAAATAGATTAGACTTATTGTTCAATTATTGAGTTTTATAGATGATGACCTTAAGTATAAAAACATGAACGGAGTAGGGTTAATTGAAAAAAGTTTGATCTAGGTTTGCTTAATGAAATATCTAAATTAGAAATAAAAGTGGATAGCGTAATTACCACTTGACCAAAATGAAATAGTATAAGATTCTTATTTTGATCGATTTTTTTATATAAGTACTTTTAGAGGCGAAAAACTTTCGTGAAAGGGTAATTGATATTAATAATGCGGATTAAAACAAAAATATAACCAATACGGAAGCTGAATATGATTCATATACATTATGATTTTAGCCTCATTGTAGGTTCTATTATTCTTGCTATTTTAATTTGCTATTTAGCCATATCGATTGAACAATTATTATTTCGTGAGCTGTTTAAAAAGTATAAAAAAACGCTTCTTGTGATCAGTGGCTTTGTTTTAGGTGCTGCAATTTGGTGTACGCATTTGGTTGGTATACTGGCCAGCCATTTACCAGCAACTTACTCTTCTGATTACAGGTTTGTTTTTGTTTCTTATATTATTGCATTTATTGCATCTACCTTTGCTGTGTGGTTAATCACCAAAGAAACATTACCGTTTATGCGCCTTATTTTGGGTGCACTTTTGATGGGGCTCGGTATTTCTGGAATGCACTATGTCGGAATGATGGGCTTAGTGTTGGGTCAGCATAAAATACACTACGATCCATTATTAACAGTTTTTTCTGTTTTGATTGCCATTAGTGGATCTGGCTTAACTTTATGGCTGACTTTTAAATATAAAAATGCGGTCTATAAACTGATTCATATTAAACTCTACCTTGTATTGATGATGGCTTTTACCATTGTTGCTATGCACTATACAGGTATGGCTGCAATGTCTTTTAATTCTATCCATACCGATCAACTGGTTTCGAATTATCAAACGGGACAAGGATTAATTTTATTTACAATCGTGTTTATTAGTAGCTTAATTTTAATTGCTACATTTTGTGTGGCTGTATTAGAACAACGCTTAGAAGCACGTAATAAACAGTTGTCTAAAGTCAATCGTGAGTTAGCCAATCGAGCAGTGGAAGATAATTTAACCAAGTTGCCTAACCGTTTATTCTTAGCCGAATATTCACATTTTTTATTTACTGAGCATCGTTATCGCGATGATAAAATTGCCTTTCTTTATATTGATTTAGATCGCTTTAAGGCAGTAAATGATGTTTTTGGTCATCATGTGGGTGATCAACTGTTGGTACTGCTTGCTACGCGGATTCACAGTAAACTCAAGGCAAATGAAAAGTTGCTGCGTATCGGTGGTGATGAGTTTCTGATGGTGCTAGAAAGAGCAACCATTGACACGGCTAGTGAAACCGCAGAAGAGGTATTGGGATGGATACAGGACAGTTTCTTAATTGCGGGTAAAGAAATTAATATTTCGAGTAGTATCGGCATCGCGATGTATCCAGATCATGCCAATAATTTACAAGATTTATTGATTAATGCCGATGCTGCAATGTTGACATCAAAAAATCAGGGCAGAAATACCTATTCGTTCTTTAATTTCACTGCCGATCAACAAGAAGCGAAAAGCCAAACCAAACTGATCAATGATTTGTATAAAGCAGTAGAAGAACAACAATTTGTGCTGTTTTATCAGCCTAAATTTACCACCAAAAATCGTGAAATTTGTGGCGTAGAAGCACTTATTCGTTGGAATCATCCAAATTTAGGGCTTTTGCCACCCAATATGTTTATTCCTGGTGCTGAAAAAACTGGACTGATTATTCCAATGGGTTATTGGGCACTCGAGCAAGCTTGTAAACAAATCCAAATTTGGGAGCGTAATGGTTCAAATTATTTCCCTGTGGCTGTAAATTTGTCTGCGGTACAATTTGAACACAAACATCTGTTTTCAACGCTTGAAGGCTTATTTCAAAAGTATCAAATTAAACCGCATCATTTGGCAATTGAAATCACTGAATCTACCGCGATGCATCATATTGATGCCAGTATTCGTTGTTTTAACCGTTTGCGTCAGATGGGGATTAAACTTGCCATTGATGACTTTGGGACAGGGCATTCGAGTTTTTTATATTTAAAAAACTTACCTGTGGATGAGCTGAAAATAGATCGAGAATTTATTAAAGATCTGTCTATTGGTTCAAAAGATGAAATGATTTTAGCCAGTATTATTCAATTAGCAATTAAATTAGGCTTGGTGGTGACCGCAGAAGGGGTGGAAACGCCATTGCAGGCGGAGATATTAACCCGTTTAGGATGTCAACAATTGCAGGGCTATTTATTGGGAATGCCGGTGAAGGTTGATCACTTAGAAGAGATTAAATACACATTTTCGAATTAAGATAGATGTGCTTTGAACAAGTTTAGTTCATTTCAAAAGTTTGATGATCTGCTACAATATCGGCAAATTTTTATATTGATCAGTTCTGATCTTTTACACTGCCATTCTGCAGTAGGTATCTTTCATGAGTTTTAAAGATGAATTAGCGGCACAGGTCGCTCAGCGACGGACGTTCGCGATTATTTCCCACCCCGATGCTGGTAAAACCACCATGACAGAAAAACTGTTGTTATGGGGTAAGGCAATTCAGGTTGCAGGAATGGTCAAAAGCCGTAAGTCAGACCGTGCTGCAACGTCTGACTGGATGGAAATGGAAAAAGAGCGTGGGATTTCCATCACCACCTCTGTAATGCAGTTTCCTTATAAAAAACATGTCATTAATTTATTAGATACCCCAGGGCATGAAGACTTTTCTGAAGATACTTATCGTACATTAACTGCGGTTGACTCTGCATTAATGGTGATTGACGGTGCAAAAGGTGTCGAAGATCGAACCATTAAATTAATGGAAGTCTGTCGTATGCGCGACACACCGATTATTTCTTTCGTCAATAAAATGGACCGTGAAATCCGTGAGCCTTTAGAGCTTTTGGATGAAATTGAAAATGTTCTTAAAATTCAGTGTGTGCCAATTACATGGCCACTGGGTACAGGACGTGACTTCGCTGGGGTATACAACCTACTCGAAGAAAAATTTTATGTGTATAAGGCTGGTTTTGGTTCAACCATTACCGATATTGAAGTTCGTGATAGCTATGACCATCCTGACTTGCGTGAAAAAGTGGGTGAACTTGCTTTTGCCGCATTTGAAGAGTCGTTAGAGCTGGTACAAATGGCCAATGAGCCATTAGATCGTGACTTGTTCCTACAAGGTAAGCAAACACCGGTATTGTTTGGTACGGCTTTGGGTAACTTTGCGGTGGATCACGTGCTGAATACATTTATTCAGTGGGCACCTGAACCTAAAGCACATCCAACACATGAACGTGCAGTTGAAGCAACGGAAGAAGGCTTCTCTGGTTTTGTGTTTAAAATTCAAGCCAATATGGACCCGAAACATCGTGACCGTATTGCTTTCATGCGTATCTGCTCAGGTAAGTATGAAAAAGGTTTGAAAATGAATCATGTACGCTTAGGTAAAGATGTACGGATTAGTGATGCCTTAACATTCCTCGCAGGTGAGCGCGAACAGCTTGAAGAAGCGTGGCCGGGTGACATTATTGGTTTACATAACCACGGAACCATTCAAATTGGCGATACATTTACCTCGGGTGAAAATCTACACTTTACCGGTATTCCGCACTTTGCACCGGAAATGTTCCGCCGTGTTCGTTTAAAAGATCCGTTAAAATCGAAACAGTTGCAAAAAGGTTTGAAAGAGCTTTCAGAAGAAGGTGCAACGCAGGTATTTATGCCGCAAATCAGCAATGATTTGATTGTGGGTGCAGTCGGTGTTCTTCAGTTTGATGTGGTTGCCTATCGATTGAAAGAAGAATACAAAGTGGATTGTGTGTATGAGCCAGTCAACATCAATACCGTACGTTGGGTTTCATGTGATGATGAAAAGAAATTCAATGAGTTTAAGAAAAAAGCCCATGATCAACTGTCCCTTGATGGTGGCGGTCATTTGACCTACCTTGCGCCAAGCCGTGTGAATTTACAGTTGATGCAAGAGCGTTACCCTGATATCCAATTCCGGGCGACACGCGAACACTAAATAGAACGCAAAATAAAACAGCTTCTTTATGAGGCTGTTTTACTAGAGGGCTGATGACATTTCATAAATAGCTTGCCTTGTCAGCTAAAAATCTATGTCGTCGCAAACATAGACGAAGTGTCAACAGACCCCCTTAGCATCATTCATATAGATTAATTACTTTAGAAAAAGAGTTGTGAGCATGAACGGGAAAATAGTGGCTGCATCCATGATTGCCATTGGTCTGATACTCAGTGCCTGTGATGCTTCAAAACAAGAATCCAAAGAACCGACACAAGAAAAGTCACCCGCCTCTATATTTAAAACCGAGCAAGCGGAAGTTTTGCCGTATTTAAATATCCAAGAACAACAGGCAAAAATTGCCTTACCTTTTTGTGAAACCAAGAATTGTATCGATCTCAGTATTCAAACCGTACATACTGAAGATGCTTGGCTCAATGATTGGATTGCCAAGAGCCAAGCCAAGGTGATTCAAGATCAAATTGGTCTGAAACAAAATATGACTTTGCAGCAAGCCATCAATGCTTATGTGAAAAAATCGGATGCATGGCAAGCGGAATTTTCTAAGAATAAAGCCTACGAATTGTCGATGTATACCCGAATTGCTTATCAACGGAATCAGTATGTACTGATGCAGTTAGGGGTAGATACCAAGCAAGAGGGGGTTAATGTTAAAGAGCGTTATTACTTCTTTGTGGCAGATCGTAAAAAGCAGCAAACTGTAGCTTTATTGGATTTAATTCAGCCCAAACAACAAGCTTACATGAATAATATTGTGCAGCAAGCGTATCAAAAATGGTTAAAAGCACAAAGCACCGAAGTGAAACAACACGCACCGAAAAAACTTTACTGGGGACAAGCAGATTGGTTCTTTGATCAAGAAGGCATTGGTTTACATTATCGTACCCATGAAATTGTCAAAGATGGCGCGCAACTGGATATTTATTTAAATAAACAACAAACCAAGCAGATATTGAAAGTTGATGCTTATCAGCATATGTTCTAGTCATGCGTAGTGAATACAGACATCTCATAAGCGTCAATTGATCAGATAAAAGTTATAGGTCAGAATTATAGGTTAGAATCATGTTAAAAAATAAAACACTATTTACGATCAGTATTCTTGCGTCCATGATGGCATTGAGTGCCTGCCAACCGAAACAAACTGAGCCAAAAGACGATCCAGTACAGAAACCCGCGATTGTAGAACCTGAAATTTTAAAATTGGCAGGGGATTCTGAAAAGTTAGCTTTGGTTTTGCCAGAATGTGATGGTAACAATTGCCCAGAAATTTCGATTGAACGTCTGTCCAGTAACCAAGCTTTTATTGATGAATTTATAGATCAACAAATCTTAAAACAATTAAATCAAATGATAGATATTTCACCGAAGTTACTTAAAGCCGATCAACTGGCGACAAGTATTGCTGATCCCGAGCATAACAAAGTCAGTGATCAAGCGACTGCGCAAAAAACATTGGCAACCGTTGAAACCCCTAAGCAAAAGCTGGAAAAACAAGTTGCACCTTATTTAGTGACATTTTTGGCTTTAGATAAAGAATTAAAGGCTTTAAGTGCCAATCATCAAATTAGTTTGATGATTAAACCGAAAATTTTAAATGCAAATTTACCTTTGGCGACTGTGGTTTTAAATTCCAGTAGTTATTTGGGCGGGGCACATGGTTCTTCTTCACAGCGTTATTATAATTTTGACCTGAAACAGCAAAAACAAGTTGAGCTCAATGATCTTTTAGCGCCCAATCAAAAAGCCCATTTAGAAAAAAAAGCACACGAGGTGTTTAAAATGTGGGTGCTGGAATCCAAATTAGCCAATAGCGTTGAAGAATATGAACAGGCGTGGAAATTTACCCTATCAGATAATTTTTATTTATCTAAACAAGGCTTGATTTTGCAATATGGCGAATATGAAATCGGTCCCTATGTTGTAGGATTACCACGTTTGATGATTCCCTATGATCAGTTGCAAACCATCCTAAAAAAAGAATATTTACCGCAGGTTGAAGCCAAAGATCAGGCTGTTGCTGCAAGTGCTGCCACTGTAAATAAAGCCAAACCTTAATGCTTTATTCATTGTTTGATACCCATACCCATTTTGATGTTGCCGATTTTGATTCTGATCGGGAGCAATTGGCATGCGCAGCAAAAGCGGTTGGGGTCGAACGCTTAATTTTGATTGGTTTTGTCCAATCACGGTTTCAAGCATTGCTACAAAGCCAACATGATTTAAATCGATTAGATCATGCACCGAAAAGTTATTTAGCTCCGGGTTTACATCCTTTTTATATTGAACAGCATCAACTGTCCCATCTTGCCGATTTGGAAGCTATTTTAAAAACAGAACAATGTGTGGCGATTGGGGAAATCGGTTTAGACTCCTTTTTAAAACAGCACAAACAGCCGACTATTTTTCAAAAACAAAAAGATTTTTTTTCGGCACAAATTGAATTGGCTGAGCAGTTTCAGAAGCCCGTGCTTTTGCATATTCGTAAATCACATGCTGAAACATTGGCGATTTTAAAACAGCATCAATTTAAATTAGGTGGAATAGCACATGCTTTTAGTGGTGGAATAGAAGAAGCTAAAGCCTTTATTAAATTGGGTTTTAAAATTGGTGTGACGGGACAAATTACCAATCCGAATGCGAAAAAATTACATGCCGTGGTGCGGGCGATTGGTGCTGAACATTTGGTGCTCGAAACGGACTGTCCCGACATGACGCCGTTATGCTGTCAAAGCTCCACTGAACATCGTACCCGAAATACGCCAGTCAATTTACCGCATGTTTTAACTGGATTGGCTGAAACATTGCATCTTGATCCCGATGTCTTAGCACCGCAGTTATGGCGGAACTCACTTCAGGTTTTACAACTTGAGTTTTAAAACATATTGTTTAATAGCCTTTTATCCATAAAGATTCGTATTTAATATTAGAGTCTGCTATGAATATATGGTATTTGACTTGGTCATATTTTGTCTTGATTTAATGTTCTGATTTGGCTTTTACACGACAGAGCAGTAGTATAAAAAAGAACAAACCCTACTTATATATTTAAAATTTTATTTAAATGAAAAGAATGAGCCCATTATGCAAAGTAATAACCCCATTTTAACTCGGGTAGAAACCCACAGTGATTTTAACGACACAATGACCGTGCAAGGCGCGGTGCAAAAATCGATTTTATTAACCGTGATTGCCGCTGTCGTCGGATTATCCCTATTTTTTTATAGCTTCATGACTTTAAATTTATCACTGGCCTATGCTGCGGCAATGGTTGGTGCAATTGGTGGCTTGATATTGGCGCTGATCACGACATTTAAGCCAAATACTGCCCCTGTGTTGGCCATCCCTTATGCCTTGTTTGAAGGGGCATTTTTAGGGGGGATTTCAGTGGTCTTCCAAGTCAAATTCCCGGGTGTACCGCTGCAAGCTTTACTTGCGACTTTCATTACCACCTTGGTGATGTTTACCTTGTATCGCTTTCAAATTATTCGTGCGACAGAAAAATTTAAGGCGGTTGTATTGTCCGCATCTATTGCGATTGCCATTGTTTTTGTGGTGCAAATGGTGATGCGCCTAGCTTTTAGTTCAAGCATTCCTTACATTTTTGAAAGTAATTGGCTCGGAATTGGTTTTGCTGCATTTGTTGCCGTGATTGCTTCTTTAAGTTTAATTCTAGATTTTGACCTGATTGAATCATCCGCTGCACAGTATGCACCGAAAGCGATGGAATGGTTGTGTGGTATTGCATTATTAGCGACCTTGGTTTGGATGTATTATTCCTTCCTTCGTTTACTTGGTTTATTGCAAGGTGATGATTAATCAGGCTAAAAATTAAATTGATTGTCAGCTTAATGCCCCTCGATTTAATCGAGGGGCATTTTTTATGATTTTTACAGAACATATTAAAAAAAGGCGCATTATGCAATTTCGCAAATGCTTCAGACTTGGCATTATGCTTGTAAATTATTTTAAGCGAGATTCACATGGCACAAGGACTATTGGCGGGTAAGCGTTTTTTAATCGCGGGTATTGCAAGTAAATTATCCATTGCATTTGGTATTGCTCAAGCTTTACACCGTGAAGGTGCAGAACTCGCATTTACGTATCCAAATGACAAATTAAAAAAACGTGTGGATGATTTTGCTGCACAATTTGGTTCAACTTTAGTTTTCCCTTGTGATGTTGCTGTTGATGCAGAGATTGACCAAGCTTTTGTTGAATTGGCAAAACATTGGGATGGTTTAGATGGCGTGGTTCACTCTATTGGTTTTGCTCCAGCAAACACTTTAGATGGTGACTTTACCGATGTTACCGATCGTGAAGGCTTTAAAGTTGCACATGACATTAGTGCCTATAGCTTTATTGCAATGGCACGTGCTGCAAAACCATTATTAACCGTTCGCCAAGGTTGCTTACTGACGTTGACTTACCAAGGTTCTGAACGTGTGATGCCAAATTACAATGTCATGGGTATGGCAAAAGCATCATTGGAAGCAGGCGTGCGCTATTTAGCCTCTAGCTTGGGTAGTGAAGGCATTCGTGTCAACGCGATTTCAGCGGGTCCAATTCGTACATTAGCAGCTTCAGGGATTAAATCTTTCCGTAAAATGTTAGATCTTAATGAAAAAGTTGCACCACTTAAACGTAATGTCACCATTGAAGATGTAGGTAATGCTGCACTATTCCTTTGCTCACCTTGGGCAAGTGGTATTACGGGTGAAATTATGTATGTCGATGCTGGCTTCAATACGGTGGGTATGAGTGCAGATCTTATGGCAGATACTGAATAAGCTTTTCTCCCTCTGGGATGAGCAGCACTGCTGCGCAAGGGGAATGAGGGAATTAATAAATAACCTCTCCCTAACCCTCTCCTGAGAGGAGAGGGAATAAATTGAGAATAAAAAAGACCGCATTTGCGGTCTTTTTTATGCAAAAGCAAAGCTAAATTACGCTTGACCTTCAGCAGCAACTTGAGCACGTTGCATATTTGCTTCGAATTCAGCATCGAAGTTGATCGGAGTAAGCAGCAATTGTGGGAAGCTTCCTTTGGTTACCATATCATTTACAGCTTCGCGTAAGAATGGGAACAAAATATTGGGGCAATATGCACCAAGAATATAAGGAAGACGTTCTTCTTCAACGCTATCGACCAAGAAGATACCCGATTGAGTTACATCAACGATGAATGCTGTTTCACCCGCATTGTTCGCTTGAACAACCACTTGTAAAGCCACTTCATAATGCGTTGCATCAATTTTTTCTGCAGAAGAAGACAAATTGATATTGAGTTCAGGCTGCCATTCTTTGGTAAATACTTGCGCCCCAGGGACTTCAAAAGAAATATCTTTAGTGTAAATACGTTCTAATGCCAATTGCGGTTGAGCTTGTTGTTCTTCACTCATTCTTTAATCCTTAATTATGAAGAGGTGATTTAATTTAAAGTTTTAAACCAATAGTTCGTTGAGTTTGCCTTCACGCTCTAAAGCATAAAGTTGGTCAAATCCGCCAATGAACTGATCGTTAATAAAAATTTGTGGAACAGTACGGTGATTGGTGCGTTGCATCAATTCCATACGGACTTCAGGCGCTTCATTAGACAGATTAATTTCTTTATAAGCCACGCCTTTACGCTCAAGAAGTTGTTTTGCACGCACACAATACGGGCAAACTGTGGTGGAGTAAATTATTACTTCAGCCATTTAAATTCTCCTTAAGTGAATTATTTGCTTTTAATAAGCGGTAAGCCTTGGGCTTTCCAATTGTTTATACCGCCATCTAAACGATAGCTATCGGCATGACCGACTTGTTGTAATGCTGTACCCGCGATTTGACCTAGGTTGCAAATAAACACGAGTGGGCGATCCGCAGATTTTAACTCTTCAATATGGCTTGTAATTTGGCTATACGGAATGTTACGGCTACCACTGATATGACCTTCACGGAAGTCTTTTGCATCGCGTAAATCAATCAGCATGGCATTTTTAGCTTTGACTAAAATACCCAAAGATTGTGCTGAAATTTTACGGCCATTGCGTTGTCCTTCTAAAACGAAGAACAAAACAATCAAGACCCCAAGTGTTCCAAACAAGAAGGGGTGATTCCCCATAAATGCCAACCAACGTTCCACAAGTCACCTAATTACAATTTAAAATTGCGTAGAGTATAGCTCATAAATATGGCGATCAAAATCACCGCTTCAAGGGCTAAGGGTTAAGAAAAATTAATTTTTTTGCTGTGCTTCGGCAATTTCATCAGTTAAACGTAAATAACTGTCTAAACGACGTTGCAAAATTTCACCTGATTGCGCTGCTTGACGCAAGGCACATTGCTTTTCATGCTTATGGGTACAATTGCGAAATTGGCAATATCCCAGCAGGTTTTCAATTTCAGGAAAACCATGTTGAACTTTGTCTGGGTTTAAATGCCATAAACCAAATTCACGAATTCCGGGGGAGTCAATCAGTGCTGAACCTTCACCAAAAGCAATCAAACGCGTCGAGGTTGTGGTGTGTTGACCCAGTGCTGAGTTTTCCGAAATGATATTGGTTTTTTGTGCAGCATCGGGAACGATGGCATTAATCAGGGAGCTTTTTCCAACACCAGACTGTCCGACAAAGGCCACAGTTTCACCAGCTAAGCGATTTGCTAACGTGGAGACCGCAGAGGCATCACCGGTCGACTGGCATTGCATGACTTCATAACCTAAGGCTTGATACTCTTGCATCAGCTTTAAAATCGGATCATTTTCTTGAATTAAATCAGCTTTATTTAACACTAAAAGTGCAGGAATTTGGGCATCGGCACAGGCCACGATATAGCGGTCAATGAGACTGGGTGCAACTTCTGGAAAGGATGCAAACACAATCACAATTAAGCTGACATTGGCTGCCACAGGTTTAACTTTGTGGTAACGGTCTGGGCGTGTCAGGAGTGATTGGCGTGGATGAATGGCGGTAATAATACCCAAGCCGGTATTGGGGTCTGCTTGCCATTTAACACGGTCACCTGTCACCAAGGCTTCTAAATTGGTACGTGTATGACAGCGCCAGACACTGCCGATTTCAATCGGCTTCCAAAAAGGCTCTGGTTCACCTGATTTGACTTCAGGTTTAATCGGATGCTCATCAGGCATTGATAGGGCTTGAACTTCAAGTTGACGGCCATAGTGCTGTACCACTAAGCCTTCGAGGTCATTTGAAGTATCGAGTTCTTCTTGACGTGTTTTATGTTGTTTCTGAATGCGACGTTGTTGCTGTTCAGTTAAACGACGTTTACGAATTAAAGCCATTCATATCCTAAAAAAACCATGCACTAAGGAAGGCAAAAATAGCATGAAGCGGGGTATGAGTTACAGCCAAGTTGCAATAAATTTGCTACTATAGGCGTTTTTAAGCCTAATAAGATTGCACATTTATGAGCAGCACTCCTGATACCCGCCTCATTTGGATTGACCTTGAGATGACAGGTCTCGATACCGATAACGATAAAATTATTGAGATTGCGACCATTGTGACCGATGACAAGCTCAATATTTTGGCGGAAGGCCCTGTGCTGGCGATTCATCAGTCCCCTTTGATCCTCAATGCGATGGATGAATGGAATACGCGTCAACATGGTCAGTCTGGATTAATTGAACGTGTGCGTCGTAGTAAATTGACTGCACAAGATGCAGAACAGCAGACCATCGAATTCTTAAAAAAATGGATCAATCCTAAAGTATCACCAATGTGTGGCAACTCAATTTGCCAAGACCGCCGCTTTATGCACCGTTTGATGCCTGAATTGGAACAGTTTTTCCATTACCGTAACCTTGATGTCTCATCAGTAAAAGAATTAGCGAAACGCTGGCGTCCTGAAATCATGAGCGGTTTGAAAAAGAACGCCTCACATTTAGCCATGGATGACATTCGTGATTCGATTGCAGAATTAAAGTATTACCGTGAATACTTTTTTATTATGAATTAAGGTGTATAGAAAGAGGCTTAAGCCTCTTTTTTTATGGGCGAAAGACATCGCTATTTTTTATTTGAATCACATTCTATTTATTCTCTTGCACAGATACATTATCGGAACAACACAGAATTTGATAAAATGCGTTGGTATTTTTTAGCTGTTAGATAAATGACGAATGACTGATTTTCCCCAAGATGATGAATATGAGCGCCGCTTTGCGGGTGTGGAAAAAATTTATGGAGAGGATGCTTTTCGTCAGTATGAACAGAGCCATGTCATGGTGATTGGGATTGGTGGTGTGGGCTCTTGGGCAGTTGAAGCCTTAGCGCGAACAGGCATTGCTGAACTAACCCTGATTGATATGGATGTGATTGCGGCATCGAATATTAACCGTCAATTGCCCGCCATGAGTTCAACATTAGGGCGTGAAAAAATTGAGGTGATGGCTGAGCGTTGCTATTCGATTAATCCACGTATTAAAATTAATGTGGTTGATGATTATTTAACGTCTGAAAATATTAAAGAACTTTTAGCCAATACGCCAGATGTTGTTCTGGATTGCATTGATGATGTCAAAGCGAAACTCGCGCTAATGCTGCATTGCCGATTTAATAAAATCCCTTTGATTGTCTCTGGTGGGGCGGGTGGGAAGCTTGATCCACTGAAAATTCGGGTGGCAGATTTGTCTAAAACCGAACAAGATCCCATGTTGGCAAAATTGCGCAGTCAGTTGCGTGCCAAAGGCATTTGTAAAAAGAGCAAAGAAAAATTTGGCATTACCTGCGTGTATTCGATTGATAATCCATTTTCAAGCGCAGAGGTTTGTCCAAGTGCAGGCTTGCGTTGTGGCGGCTACGGCTCAGCGGTAGTGGTAACTTCAAGTTTTGCCATGGTGGCAGTCTCTGAAGTGTTAAAAAAACTGGCCGCGAAAAAAGCTAAAGTTGAATTTGTGAGATCGTGATCAAAGCTAAGAGCTGTTGATATTTTAATGTGGAAATCACAATACAACTGCCCCTCACCAAAAAAAGCACTGCAAATAAGCAGTGATGCCAGTCAGTTAAGAAGTTGATTGGCATTTTTTTTAATTCATAGTGTTATTTGATACACGGAAACGTCAACCGCAACTGTTCGAGGCAAAACTATTTTAAAAAAGTAAGGTTTCTGCGATTAATTAATCAATAAAAGGGATTTGACGAGTTTTGCGGATGACAAATGTTTTTGGTTCTTTTGGCGAAACAAAAGAACAAATGAACTCCAAGAATTTGATTTAAAACGATAAGACTCTGTCGTGAATAATTAAAAAGCTAAGGAGTTAATTGTAAAACTCCTCAGCTGATCAGCATTACTGCAAATAAGCAGTGCTTTTTTGTGAATGTCTTGCGATTGATTCAAAGCATCTTGATTTAAAACATCATACAGTGCGTATGCTGAGTTTACATTTTCCAAATACCTAACATTGATTCTAGAATCTTGATCAAAAATTAAAGTCCAAAATAATAAGCACAGATACAAATGACAATGGTTAACAAAATCAGTTTAATCACTCCAGATGCACCGACTTTTTGCGAAGTATGCGCTGTATGCGTTTTTAAATTTTTTGCTGTGTGGGGTGCTGCATGAGCGCCATCTAAAGGATTGGCAACTTCGACTGGGGTTAGTTTTGCAGACTGATAATGATTGGCCACTTTAACAATAAACTTTGTCGTTAAATCATCTAATTTTTGGGAAAAATGGCGCAGATTGAGCTGTTCTTCAGGGCTAAGCTCACTGCCATCGGCATGATAGGGATGTTGTAGTTTGTGCTGAATATAGCTTGATAAGGCCTCTAAACGATGCAGCGTTGTATGTGCATAATCCGCTTGATACTCGGTAGGCAGTAACGGGAGATATTTACTTTCTGCGACAGGTAAGCTATCGACACGCTCTAGGTCAGATGGACTGATGCCGTAATAAGGAAAATCTCGATTTGCTGGTTCCGTAAAGCCTTGAGCAAATTTATTTTCGAACAATTCATTGTTGGTATAAAGCTGAATATCATCCCAATTTGGCTGTTGTAAATCGGCCTCTACACGTTTTGCCAGTTTTGGATTCAGCTCAAAACGCCAAAATGTTTCCTGACGACATTGTTCTTGTTGTGGTTTAGGCACTTCATAGTCATTATCAGCGCTATACCATTCTGCTAATTCTTTGCCAAAAATCCATGCGGTTTTTTTATGCTGTTCATGGCTGATAATAATATGTGGAATCTGTAATAGTTCTACATTAGCATTTGGATTTTTTTCATCATTTAAAAGACTTGAGCTGTGTAAGCTAATACGCTGTGTGCCTTGTTTTTTAAGTGCTTCTAGCCAAACTTGAAAATGTTGCGCCAGTAAATGCTGTGACAAAAGATCACGGAAACGCAAGTTATGCTGGTTAAAAATGGCATGCTGTACCCAATGATTAAAGCTTAAATTTTGCTTCAGATACTCATTACCATAGGTCACTAAAGTCAGTTGTTGTTTCCAAATTTGATCGAGAGCCATTGTTATTGATCTCATGAATATTGGCTTTATCTTATCCTTTTTATAAATCCGGATGCTAATCTAATTTTCCTCTACTGGGAACTTCATCAATACGTTCAAAAACTGTTAGAATATGGGGTTTTATTATATTTTTAAATTGTTGCTTTGAGAGTTACTATGTCACTGGAAGCCCTGACCACTGAAGCGCTCGCTGCGATTGCAGCAGCTCAAGACCTTGCTACACTCGATCAAGCCCGAGTGCAATTTACAGGGAAGAAAAGCCAGCTCGCGGAACAATCGAAGGCACTTGGTAAAATGGACCCTGAAGAACGTAAAGTTTTTGGGGCGAAAATTCACGCGGTACGTGAAGCCATTACGGGTGCATTAACGACACGCCAAGCGGAACTACAAAAAGCTGCACTAGAACAAAAACTTGCTAGCGAAGTAATTGACATTACCTTGCCGGGTCGTGGTCAAAGTGTGGGAAGTATCCATCCTGTGACGCAAGTGCAGGAACGTATTTGTCAATTCTTTACCAAAGCGGGTTTTACTGTTGCGACTGGTCCAGAAGTTGAAGATGATTATCACAACTTTGAAGCATTGAATATTCCGGGGCATCACCCTGCGCGTGCGATGCATGACACCTTCTATTTTGATGTGAATCATTTATTGCGTACCCATACTTCGGGTGTGCAGATTCGTACTATGGAAACGCAACAACCGCCTATTCGTATTGTCTGTCCGGGCCGTGTATACCGCTGTGACTCAGACCAAACCCATTCTCCAATGTTCCATCAAATTGAAGGCTTGTACATCGCTGAAAATACCAGCTTTGCAGAACTTAAAGGTTTGTTGATCAATCTGTTAAATGAATTTTTTGAAAAAGATTTAACGGTACGTTTCCGTCCATCTTATTTCCCATTCACTGAGCCAAGTGCCGAAGTGGATATTATGGATGAACGTGGTCGTTGGTTAGAAGTTTTAGGTTGCGGTATGGTGCATCCGAATGTACTTCAAGCAGCGGGCATCGATCCTGAAAAATATAAAGGTTTTGCTTTTGGTCTAGGTGTGGAACGTTTTGCAATGCTTCGCTACGGTGTGAATGATTTGCGTATGTTCTTCCAAAATGATGTGCGTTTCTTACGCCAATTTGCTTAATGGTTTAAATACAAATTTAACAATTTAAAGGTTTATAGAAATCCCCCTAAATCCCCCTTTAAGAAAGGGGGACTTCCACAGTCAAAAATAGAGTACGTGGCTTTCCCCTCTTTTATAAAGAGGGGTTAGGGGAGATTAAGGAAATTGAATTTATGAAAATTAGCGAAAATTGGTTACGCACGTGGGTCAACCCTACCATTGATAGCGAAACTTTATCTGACCAACTCACGATGCTGGGTTTAGAAGTCGATGAGATGATTCCAGCCGCGAAACCTTTTACAGGTGTGGTGGTGGGTGAAGTTTTAACGGTAGAACAACATCCAGATGCAGATCGTTTACGTGTCACTACCGTGAACATTGGTACAGCTGAAACCTTACAAATTGTCTGCGGTGCGCCAAACGTGCGTGTCGGTATGAAAGCCCCAGTTGCAACGATTGGTGCTGTATTACCGGGTGATTTCAAAATCAAAAAAGGCAAACTTCGTGGTATTGAATCACAAGGCATGCTTTGCGGCGCTTCTGAAATTGACCTTGAAGATAAAATTGATGGTCTGTTAGAACTACCAAGCGATGCACCTGTGGGTATCAACATCCGTGAATATCTCAATCTTGATGATCACGTGATTGACATTAGCATCACACCAAACCGTGGCGACTGTTTCAGTATTCGTGGTATTGCGCGTGAAATTGCGGTGATTAACCAGTTGGCTGTAACTGAACCTGTTATTACAGCGGTTGCTGCAACAATTAGCGATGAGAAAAAAGTTGTCGTTGATACCGATGGTTGCCCACGTTATTTAGGACGTGTGATTAAAAATGTGAATACCAAAGCCGCGACTCCAGCATGGATGGAGCAGGCTTTATCTCGATCAGGTATGCGTCAGCACAGTATTTTAGTTGATATTACCAACTATGTACTGATTGAATTGGGGCAACCCTTACATGCATTTGACGGTGCTAAAGTTCAGGGTGCTGTCCATGTTCGTCAGGCAACTGCTGCTGAAAAACTTGTTTTGCTCAATGAACAAGAAGTTGAACTTCAAGATAATGTGATGGTCATTGCCGATGACGAAAAAGCCTTGGCGATGGCGGGTATTATGGGGGGCTTGTCTTCATCTGTAACGGATGAAACCACTGAAATTTTCCTAGAATCAGCATTCTTTGCACCGCTTGCAATTGCAGGTCGCGCTCGTCGCTATGGCTTACATACCGACGCATCACAACGTTATGAACGTGGTGTCGACTTTGAATTGCCAATCATTGCGATGAATCGTGCATCACAATTGATTGCGGAACTCGCGGGTGGTGAATTCGGTCCGATTACGGTTGCAGAAAAAGAGGAACTTTTACCAGCGCGTGAAGCGATTGAACTTAAACAAGTACAAGTCGATCAATTGTTGGGTTATGCCGTTGCAAGCGATTTTATTACGGATGCACTACAACGTTTAGGCTGCATCGTGACGCTCAAAGCGCAAGGAGAGTGGAGTGTTCTTCCGCCATCACACCGCTATGATATGGCAATTTATCAAGACCTGATTGAAGAAGTTGCCCGTATTCACGGTTATGACAACATTCAAATTAGTCTACCTGTAATTGATGTGAAATTAGCCAAACATCAAGATCAGTTTGAACTGCCTCAGCTTCGTCAAACATTGGTGACTTTAGGTTATCAAGAAGCAATCAGTTTTAGCTTCGCCGATGCTAAGCTTGAAAAGCAGCTCAATCCGAATGTGAATCCATTGATGTTGGCAAACCCAATTTCAAGTGAATTGGCTGCGATGCGTTCGACTTTGTTGTCTAGCCTGATTCCATGTGTACAGT
>OFRD01000252.1_pt1 | contig 20476 bp, 24 predicted proteins | sample 1543041 | NCBI WGS metagenome assembly OFRD01 (sample SAMN07774234, study PRJEB24372) | wastewater metagenome | isolation source: Exp Tend CN 100WW | collected 2016-02
TGTTCAAATGGCGATTCAGCGTTTAATTGGTTTTGGGAAAAAAGAAGAGTTTAAGGAAATTTTGGCAATTTTAAGAAAGCAGAATCCTGATAGGATAAGGGTTCTGTGAAATTTGTCGTGTACAGAGAATTTTGAGTAAAGTTAGTTTTCTGGAATGTTTCATTTTCTCACTCTAAGGTAATCACGAGGACCAAAAATCGACTGAGATTAAAGGTCTTTCCACAGATGGATAAAAAGTAGGATGTTAAATTGACCAACACCTCTAATAAACACAACTCCTCCTTTAATTATACAAGTAGATTAAGACGTGCACGCCATCGCTTTAGTCTGCTGGCAGATAAGGCAGAAGATGATGAAATCGAGCGTCGTATTCGTGATGGGATTGAGCTATCAGGAGCCATTCCCTGGATTTTAATATTCGCTATTTTTATTGCATCAGTCGGATTAAATATCAATTCAACAGCCGTGGTTATTGGCGCAATGCTAATTTCTCCACTTATGGGACCGATCATGGGGGTGGGGCTGGGTGTAGCAGTTTATGACTTTAAACTGGTAAAACGGGCACTCTTCAACCTAGGTATTGCAACACTGATCAGCTTGGTCGTATCCACTCTATATTTCTCGATATCACCCCTCGATAATGCACAATCTGAACTTTTATCACGAACTAGCCCAACCGTTTGGGATGTGCTCATCGCATTATTTGGTGGATTGGCAGGAATCATTGGGATCACTCGAGAAGAAAAATCAAATGTTATTCCAGGGGTGGCGATTGCTACAGCATTGATGCCACCTGTCTGTACTGCTGGATTTGGTATTGCAACTGGACAGTGGAGCTTTGTTGGTGGTGCACTGTATTTATATACCATCAATTGTGTGTTCATCAGTTTGGCAACTATTATCGGTATCCGGATTTTAAGGTTAAAGCCACATAGTTTTGCTGACGAAAAAGTAGAAAGATGTGTAAAAATATCTTTGCTGATGATCGCAATGGTGACCGCAATTCCAAGTGCCTATCTGGCGACTAAATTAGTTAATGAAGAAGTTTTTAAATCAACTGCCAACAAATTCATTACACAAGAATTTACCTTTAAAGAAACACAAGTCGCCAGTTCAAAAATTGATAGCAAGACACGGACCATTGAGTTGGCTTTAGTCGGTTTGCCCTTAAGTCAGGCGACGTTGCAGAATATTGAAGGGAGACTTGCTGTTGCAAATCTCGAAGGAACTAAAATTATTGTGCATCAAACCAATGATGATAAGGTTGATGTGACTGCCTTAAAATCTGGGGTATTGAGTGATTTGTATCTGAATGGACAAGAAGCCCTGCGCCAAAAGGATGAACAGGTAAAACAATTACAGCAAGAATTAAGGGTGAAAAATGCTTTATTTGCCAATGCAAATGATGTTTTTGCAGAGCTACGTGCACAGCATCCCACTGTAAGCTCTATTTTTCTAGGACAAGGCATTGATTTACCGACTGATCCCAATCAAAAGCAAATACTGCAACTTAGTGTGAGAACATCTGAACCACTATCGAGTGAAGATCAAATTCGCATTGAAAATTGGTTCAAGGTTAGAATGAAGACGGATGCTGTACTATTAAATTTTTTGGTAAATCAAGATATTGTTAATCAAAAAGATAGCAGTTCAAACTAATACTTGTTAATTTGAACTGCTATGTAGATTGTTTAATTACGGACTACATTTAAAAAATACAAGTGGCGTTCGTATTGATCAATAATGTCCTGGAGTAAATCTTCTTGTGTCCATTCCATGACATTGTAGTTTCTTCCCCAAAAATGGGAGCTTAAGCTCCCATTTTTACTGATGATTTTTTAATTCTTTTAGCATGGCATCCCGCAAGATTTCATTCATGCGTGTCTGATAACCTTTACCTTGTGCTTTGAACCATGCAAGTACGTCAGCATCTAAACGAATAGATGTTTGTTGCTTCACTGGACGATAGAATTGATTGTGGCGTACAGCATTACTCCAGTCGGTAATTTCAGGAATATCTGAGAGATCTAGCTGATCGTCAGGAACCGTTCCCTTAGCAAGCAAGCGTTCAATTTCAGCATCTTGCTTGTCGCTGAATTTTTCATTCAGTTCTTTGCGTGAGTATCTAACCATGCTCATATTTATCTCGCTCTGCTTTAGTTACCTGTCTTGCACTAATAATTCTTATGATTTCACACTCATCTTCATCAAAGATGGTATGAGCTACTAAGAGCATTAGTACGCCTTTCACTTTTCCAATGGTCTGCCAACGTTCTTCACCATCGGTATGTCTGTCCTGGATTGAGATCCTTAGAGGATCTTCAAAAACAAGGCTTGCAGTTTCGAAAGAGACATCATGTTTTTTCTGATTCTTTCGATTCTTTGCCTCATCCCATTCGAAATACTGTTTCATAAAAAACATTCAAATTTGTATATACAATAATGTATCACAAAATTGTATCACTCAAGTTGAGAAGCGTAATTTTTAGTCAGATTTATTGGCAAAAACTATCAAAATCGCTCATAAAAAAGCCGACTTGTTTCCAAGCCGGCTTTTCGACATCGTCGAGCACATTCTTTATATCATAAGTTTTTGATTTTTATAAGTTTCAATGTATGCGTTTCGTATAACGACCATTATGTTAAATAGAATCAAAAAACCTCCAATAAAATCGTTATAGTATTATTATTTATTGAGTAGATAAGAGAATTAAATTAGTGAAATACTCAAATGAAAAAATAGTAAAAGCTCTCTTACTTTCTCCTTTACCACTACTTTTTTTCACAGCAGTCCTGTTTATCGTAATGAATCAGGAATACAGCCTATACTCGATTTTAGTGGTTCTTGTAGGGCACGGTCTTGTCTACTTGGCTTATTGTATTTTGACTGTACCTTTCAGCTTCATATTCTCAATTCTTTTAAATCGTTATAACAGTCTTAATTTATTAACTATCTGTATTGCCTCTATAATTATTGCTACTCCAATTTTTATTCCTTTTGGATGGAGTCACACAGGAGAAATTTCGAAAGAGTGGTGGAAGATGTATACAGATACATGGACTATCTTTATGGCTCTATTTCCTGGCTTATGTTATTGGCTATTTCTGATTAACCTAAAAGATAAGAAATCAAAGAATATTGAATAAACCATTGCATAGAGATTCTTAAATTTCCCTAAAATTAACATAATACACCTTATACGAAATTCAAAAAAAATAATATTATCTTTATGATAATTAAAGAAATTTAATACAATCTCCATTATATTAAATTCTCATTACATAGGCTAAGAACTGACTCAATAATAAAAAATGGGAGTTTTGTTGAACTCCCATTTTTGAGACTGCACATTAAACTTTTTCAAATAATTATGTAGCACTTTTTCTAGGTGTTTAGTCCCGGCATTTGATGGATCGGATCAATTTTAAAAAGTTCAGGTTCATCTGTCCACTGTTTGCAGATGAATTCGTAGGGAGTCAGGCCCCTGAGTGTTTTGAGTCTGCGGCCGAAGTTGTATGCAGCAATAAAATCAGCAAGGTGAATGCATAGCTGAGTGTGATCGTCGTAATGGAACCGTTTGACAGTAGCTTCTTTAATCGTTCGGTTCATCCTCTCGACCTGTCCATTGGTCCATGGATGCTTAACCTTGGTAAGACGATGTTCAATGCCACATTCAGTACAAACCCGATCAAAGATGTGCTCAGAGGCGTAGCGATCACAGGTGCGGTTCGTGAACTGGATGCCGTTATCTGTTAGCACCGTATGGATTCTATAGGGCACAGCCTTAACCAGATTGCGCATGAACTCCGCGGCTGCCATCTTACTGGCTTTAGTATGCAATTCAGTGAACGCAAACTTGGAAGTGCGATCAATGGCAACGAAGAGATAAAGCTTACCCTGTGCTGTTTGCATCTCAGCGATGTCGATATGAAAGTAACCAATGGGGTAGCTCTTGAAGCGCTTCCTGACAGGGCGATCACCTTGTACCTCAGGCAGTCGTGAAATACCATGCCGCTGTAAGCAGCGGTGTAACGACGAGCGTGTCAGATAAGGAATACTCGGCTGCAATGCATAAAGGCAATCGTCTAGCGGCAACAAAGTGCGTTTTCGAAAAGCAACAATTGCCGCCTCATCTTCAGGCGATAACACGCTTGAGCGAGGATTCTTTGGGCCGGTTGTAAGATCATCTACTGAAGTACGTTTCTTCCATTTTGCGACGGTCTTTTGATTGATGCCGTAACGCTTGGCTAGCGTTCTTAAGCTCTCTTGACTATTTTGTATTGCTCGACGCACTGCCTGTGTCGTTGTGGCGCTGCTGTGTAGAACTTGTCCCATAGTGCTTCCTTCCATTTATCTGAGAATATTGCACCATTAAAATCTGGGACTAAACACCTAGTATCTTTTATTAGATTTGAAGGTTGTAGGTTGAGCTGAGCAACTTATGCCGAGGGGCTGACATTTATCAGACAGAGTATCCATTTCAGCTTTCGGTGCTGTCTAGAAATAAAGGGAAAGTTGTTTCAGGCGAGGACATCACTTTTGCAAAGATGAATGAGAGGTGTCTCTGCCTGAATATTTGCTTTTCTAGAATTGAGTGTCTAGAAATCAAATGAGGTTTGTAGATAATACGTTTGTGGCGCACCTACATACATTCCACCGACTTGATCCGCTGAACGAGTGTAGTATTCACGGTCAAATAGGTTCTTCACACCGAAGCCCACTTTGAGACCATTGAGTTGTGTGTTGGAAAAATCATAGGATGCCCGAATACCCACTAAACCATAACCAGGAATGTTGCCATAGCGTCCAGTAGCATCATGGGTGCCCGATGCGGTTTGACCAGATTGACCGTAGAAATTAGTGTTTAGTGTCCATTGATCAATTTTATAGTCTATTCCAGCATTGCCGACCAATTGTGAATAAAAGTCGAGATCTTGTCCTTTGTTTTCCCCAGCAGATGCGGTTGCTTTGGTGTAAGTGGTATTGGCATATAGCGAAATACCGCTGAGTTCGTCACTGATTGCACCGAGATTATATTTAAATCCGAACTCGGCTCCTTTGTGTTCAGTGGCACCTAAATTTGAGTAAGTTTGAGTTGCATCATCTCGTTTTAATTCATCAGAAAAATCAATATAAAACAGGGTGAATTCTAGGGATAGATATGGGTCTAAATAGTGTGTACCAATTTCATAATTATTGGCTTTTTCAGGTTGCAAGCCTTGCATGGTCAGATAGGCACCTGACGCATTGGTATTAGCCATTTGGCTATATTGTAGTGGTGCAAAAGATTTACCGTAGTTTGCAAAAATATTCCACAAATCATTGGCTTTATACATGACTGAAAAGCTTGGTAATACTACATCATAGGATTTTTCAGCATGTACTCCGTTGAGTACCGATGCATCTTTATTTAATTTGTACATATTTTCGGTGGTTTTGATTTTCTCAAAACGAACACCAGGAATCAGAGACCATGCACCCACATCTGTGCGGTTGTCGATGAACAATGCATGTGCATCTGTTTTCCCGTCTGCTTTGGTCCAAGCATATTCATTTGTAGGGCCTGTGACCGTGTTATAGCTTGCACGATTAACCGCCTCTTCACTAGTTTCATGTAGATAGCGATAGCCCACAGAAACTTCATTTTCAGTAGTCCCAAGTTGGTACGCATGCGAATACCGTGGCTCGATTGCCGTCACTTTATAATTACGTGGCGCCGTTTGGTACAGTTTTGATCCACTACGTTCCATTCCTGCATCACGGAAGGTGTCAGTGTGATAGGCCAAAAGCTCAAAGGCATTGTCATCTTTTTTATAGCTGTATTTAACTGAACCGTCAGTACGATGCCCTTTCATATAATCATGATTGCGCAAGGACTGATATGGATTTTCAGCAAATTGAGCAGGGGTTAAACCTCCAGGCATATCTACATCTGCATCGTAGCGGTGTAGATTGGCTTCAATTTTTGCATATTCATCTATTGCATAAGCTGCTTTTAAGCGAATATCGTTGATGTCAGAGTCATCATTTTTATCGCGAAAACCCTCTCCATTAACGCCAGAATATAACAGCGCTAAGCCTAAACCGTTGTCTAAGGTTCCACCCACAAATAAGTTGGGGTTAAATTTTACATGACCGTTTTCTGCAATTTCTGTAGTGAGGTCTACCGTTCCAGCAAAGGTTTCAGGAATTGTACGCGAGTTAAAGTTAATAATCCCTCCTACATTTTGTGGCCCAAAGCGAACAGAGCCCGCGCCACGCACCACGTCGATACTTTCAGTATTGCCTAAACTAGTGGGTGCTAAGGAGAGTTGTGATTGACCATAAGGGGCAAACGAAAGTGGAACACCGTCCACGAGTACCTGTGAGCGTGGTGAAAACCGTGACGTTAAACCACGGACACCGATGCTTAACGATGCATCACTCCCTGCTGTTCCTGCATTTTCAGGAGCTTGAATACCAGGCACAGTGCGTAAAGCCTCTTTGACAGAAGTTACGCCTCGGTTAATCAACTCATCACGCTGAATGACTGTACGCGCTCCAGCATGATTTAGTACTTTCTGTGCATTGGCTTCATCTAACCAGTTGCCTTCGGCTTGCACAGTTATCGTGTTAAGCGTCACAGTAGGGTATGTATCGGCTGCATAAAGTATGGAGGGAAATAAGCAGAGGGTGAGGACTGATTTTTTGAAATGAGGGAGTAACACAAGAGATCCTTAAAATGATGTATAGGTTAAATGTGAAGAAAATACGGAGAATTTGTAAGTTTGTGAAATGATAAGCTGACTAGCGAGATCTGTAAATGATAATCGTTTGCTTTTTATTCAAGTGTTATATAAAAATTATTAGAATAAAGGGAATAGTGAAAGCACTTAAAAGTGAGCCGGCAATCTATACAAAATTCTTTTCTGAAAGTGTTCTGCAATATCAAACAGGCTGACAGTTTTCTAGAATATGAATACAGAAAGATAGATAAAAACGGTGGCTAACATTTGAGTAAAAATTGAACTTATTGCTGAGTTTAGCCTAAAAAACCAATGGCTTTCACTGGGAGGCCATTGGTTTTAGTGTATGTTGAATTTTGCTTAATCTGACATTAGTTTTACATTACAGATTGTTGGTCAAGTCCGCCTGAGTGTTATCAGATTTATCTTGAGCATGCTTTCCCCAGTTAAACTTCTGTGCACAGATGCCTAATCCAACAATAAACAATGCAAGTAAACTGGTATAGGTTACTTCTTTGAAATAAGTGCCTTCAACCAACATGGTAATAAGTGCGCCAATAATAAAGAAGATTGCAAGATACGTAAAATATTATATATTTCAATATGCTGATTCCATTCGGGAAAAATATCATTTGGGTATAGCTTTAGTGATTTAAGAGTTTGAAGAAACTGAGAGTCTATTTTTAACTTTTCTGGATGATCAACTATGTCATCAAATAATGCAGATGATCTATGAGTTAAAAATTTACCTGTAACAGAGGAGTGGTACGCCTTAGCATTAATTTTAAAGGCTTCATTACTATCATTTTTAACTATTTTTTTAAAATTTTTCGGTAAACCGTACATCATTTTATGATGATATGAACTTATATGACTCGTTATCACAAAAGATTCAAGAGATGAAATTTCTTCTAAAGAGGAATAAGAGTTTTGCATTAAAGGCCTAAGCTAAAAAATCAGAATTATGAAATTTCTCTAAAATTAACATAATACACGTTATACGAATCTAAAAATGGGAGCCTAAGCTCCCATTTTTATTGTTAAACGTTGAATCCTATATGTTTTCCTGTTGGAAGCTCTACATCAATACGGAGCTTCCCACCCATTGCCTCAACATACTTTTTCATGGTTGAAATCTTAAGATCATTGCCACGATTTTCTATTGCTGAAAGCGATGGCTGTTTTATTCCCAAAGTTTCAGCAAGCTCTTTTTGAGAAATTTCGAGTTCTTCACGAATAAGATGAAGCTGATTTTCTAGCAGTAATTCATCAGCCATTTTTTGAATAAGGGCTTGGCTCTCTGGAGAGCGGCTAGCTAACAATTCTTGCAGAGTCTTAGCCATTAGATTTATCTCCTAGGGTAGTGAGATGAAGTTGGTATTGTTCATCTGCAATATCCAGCATGTCTTTATAAAAACGCTTTTTACCGCCTTTATCAGCAATACATAGAACAATAGCCTGTCGTAAGGGATCAAATGTGAAGAAAGCTCTTAAGGGTCTACCGCGATGTTGAACACGCAGTTCTTTCATATTGGTAAATTTAGACTCATACACAGTATCTACTAAAGGACGGCCTAAACTCGGTCCCTGCTGCTGTAGAACAACCAGGGCAGCTAGGACCTTCTCTTGAGTAGATTCATCTTGCTATTCAAGCCACTGATTAAATAGATCTGTCGTAATGACTGTCCACATACCACAACCAAAATATAGATTATAGTCTATATTTTAGAGGCATTATGTTTGTTTTGCAAATGAGAAAGGATAGGCAATAAAAAAGCCCGACATCCTGTCGGGCTTTTCCATATTTGGCGCTTAGATCTGACTCCTGTCTGATCTCACGTTCCTTGTTGTTCATCTTATTCTTTTTATCTGGAGCATCCTGCTCTCTATGTCTTCATGATAGGAAATTTCCAGTATTGCGGATAGCAGCAAAGGGCCGAGATTGGTATGAGCCAGGGCTTACAAAATAGCCTAAATTTTATCCCCAGCAATTGGGGATAGTTTTGGAACCTGGATCCGTATGAAATGGGCACTGATTGTTAAATTGATCATTTATTGATCAATTTTACTGGCAAAATGTTACAGATTCGCTTAAAAACTCACCAACTTATTACAAAAACAGATTTCTGGAGGTTTCTTAGTTATGACTAAATTTTTAAGTTATTGATTTTTAAATTAATATACGAGTGTACTTCGTATAAGCGCCATTATGTTAAATGGGGCGGATTATTCTCATTAATGATCCCAAAAGCTTTTCTCCATGCCTGAGGGCTGGTGCCATATTTTTCACGGAAATTCTTTCTAAATGACACAGTATTATTAAAACCTGAAAGCTCGGTTATCTTTTCGATAGACAAGTTTGTCGCTTCTAAAAGTTCACAACTTAATCTGATTCTTTCAGTATTCAGCCAATCGACTAAGGTCATGCCTGTCGCTTTCTTAAAATGCCGTGTGAACGTCCTGCGTGTCATATGTGTCCGTTCAGCGAGGCTTTCAATATTATGTTGTAAAGCTAAATTCTTTCTTAAAAAATCAAGTAATACATTAATTTGTGCATCTTGGCTCGATTCTGCGACTGGCTGTTCAATAAACTGAGCTTGCCCACCTTCACGGTGAGGCGGGATCACCATTACTCTAGAGACTTTATTCGCAATTCGTGCATTATAGATTTCACGTACCAAGTACAAGCAGCAGTCTAACGCTGCGCCTGTTCCAGCAGAGGTTACGATCCTTTGGTCCTCTACATACAGGGCGTCATTATCAAGCTGAACCTGTGGAAATCGTTCACTAAAATCTTGTTCAGCCATCCAGTGCGTAGCTGCTTTTTTATGGTCAAGCAGCCCTGCATATGCCAATGCATAAGTTCCATAGCATAACCCTACAATTCTAATTCCAGTCTGATATGCACAATTTAGGGCATTGATAAGTACTTCTTCAGGCTCATGATTAAAATCATCCCATCCAGGAATAATAATAAGATCCGACTCTTTAATGAGTTCGATCCCCCCATCAGGGATAATCATCATAGACTGTTCTGTTTTTACGGGTTGGCCATCTATAGAAAAAATTTTCAGATCAAATAAGCGTTTATCTTCAATCTTGATATTGAAAATGATATGGGGGATAGAGAAGTGAAATGGATTTATATTGGGATAAACGAACAATCCAATCACTGGTATAGCCATTCGGTCTACCTCTCTAAAATAATAAATATAGCATGTTGTCCCAATAGTTTCGATGATTGTCCTTAAAGACAATTTTATTGCTTAATTTTTCCTATCATGATTCGAGTATGACTAAATGATTGGATCTGGAACATGAATAAAATTTTAAGTAGCTCTGTTATTGCACTCTCTCTGGCAATGGCTTCAGTCAATTTATATGCGAATGATAAAGTAGTTCAGCGAGATACTTCTAAAGTTACGCATATACAAGAAATTCGCAATGCAACGATTAAAGTAACCTATGCTGATACGACTTTTTTAATTGACCCAATGTTTGCTAAAAAAGGATTCTATGAAGGTTTTCCTGATACTCATCGTAGCTATTTACGGAACCCATTAGTCGATTTGCCTATCAAGCCCGAAACGATTTTAGAAGGTGTAGATGCGGTAATCGTGACCCATACCCATTTAGATCATTGGGATGATGCAGCACAAGCGACTATTCCGAAAAACATGCCGTTGTTTGTACAGAATAAAGAAGACCAGAAAATCATTCAGTCACAAGGCTTCAAAGATGTTCGTGTATTAACTCAAGCGACCTTTGAAGGGATTAAGCTCACTAAAACTGGTGGTCAACACGGTACTGATGCCATGTACCGTATTCCTAAGCTTAAAGCTGGATTAGGTGAAGCAATGGGTGTGGTATTTGAAGCTGCTGGCCATGAAACTGTTTATGTGGCAGGAGATACCATCTGGCGTTCTGAAGTTGATCAAGCGATTCAAACATTTAAACCTGATGTGATTGTCTTGAATACAGGTAACGCCTTGGTTGATGGCTTTAAAGAATCCATTATTATGGGCAAAGAAGATACTTATCGTGCAACTCAGAAAGCACCAAATGCTAAAGTGGTTGCTGTTCACATGGATGCAATTAACCACATGTCAGTAACACGTGCTGAGCTTGCAGAGTACGTAAAAGACAAAGGGATTCAAGATAAGGTTTTAATTCCTATTGATGGTGAAACGCTTTCTTTCTAAAGAAACTTAAAGAAGTGGAATACTTCCACTTCTTTAAAATCCTAAGCAGAACAAAACCAATATAAGTTAAGTAAAGGAACCGCTATGTCAAAATCAGCTTTATTAGTGATCGACTTACAAAATGAATATCTATCTACAGGTAAATTACCATTAGTAAATATTGAACAAGCTGCTGCTAATGCAGTGAAGGTAATTGCGAAGGCCCGTCAACAGGGTACTCAAGTGATTCATGTCCAACATATTGCTGATGCTGAATCTCCTATATTTGAACCTAGCTCAAATGGTATTGAATTTCAGGACACAGTTAAGCCGCAAGAAGATGAATCTGTGATCATTAAAAATCACATCAATGCGTTCTTAAATACGAATCTCAAAGAAATTTTAGATAGCAATCAAGTGACTGAGTTAGTCGTGATTGGTGCTATGACCCATATGTGTGTTGATGCTGCTGTTCGTGCTGCTTCTGATTTTGGTTATAAGGTAAAAGTGATTCATGATGCTTGTGCAACACTAGACTTGGAATTTAATGGCGTTAAAGTACCTGCTGGTCATGTCCATGCAACATTAATGGCCGCTTTTGAATTTGCATATGCTCAAGTAATATCAACTGAAGATTATGTTAGCTAAAGACTAAGATTTCCTAAAATTAACATAATACACGTTATATGAAGTTAAAAAAGGGAGCTTTAAGCTCCCTTTTTTACTAGTTTTTTTTAAATTGCTAAGCGTAAATTCAGCGCTTTTACCACTTTAATAACAGTATCAAAGCTTGGATTTACATCGCCAGAAAGTGCTTTATAAAGACTTTCTCGGCCTAAGCCTGTATCTCGTGATAATTGAGCCATTCCTTTAGCTTTAGCAATATTACCTAAAGCTTTTGCAATGAATGCCGCATCACCATTAGATTCATCTATACAGGCTTGTAGGTAAGCTTGCATATCTTCTTCTGTTTTAAGATGTTCAGCACTGTCCCATTTACGAAGTTTGATAGCCATTTACAGCTCCTCCTCTAAATCTTGTGCTAGTTGTAGGGCAAGTTTTATATCTTTACTTTGCGTAGACTTGTCTCCGCCTGCTGAAAGAATAACGACCCTTTGCCCTTGCTTACAGTAATAGATCCTGTAGCCAGGTCCAAAGAAGAAACGTAATTCAGAGACACCTTCACCGACTGGTTCAGTATCTCCAAAGTTTCCATCTTCAACCCGATCAATTCGGACTTGTATACGTCTTTTTGCCTGCTGGTCTTTTAACTTAGTAAACCAGTCATCAAAGACTTCAGTGGTATATATTGAGTACATAAGATTAATGTATCCTATAGGATACATTCATGCAAGAAATAAACTTGAATGTATGGGGCTTATAACATAATAAAGCAAAATATGTTACTATTATTATAGTAGTTACTTTTAAATTTATTAATTCTTATGAGTAAAAATACAAATCTTGAAATCTGCCCAATTGCGAGAAGCCTATCCGTTCTAGGCGATGCTTGGAGCATGCTGATATTACGAGATGCACACTCAGGTTTCTCACGATTTGATCAATTTCGTAAAAGCCTAGGCATTGCGCCTACAATGCTAACTAAACGCTTATCCGTTTTGGTTGATGAAGGATTGCTTGAAAAAAGACAATATTCAGAACATCCTCCACGTGAAGAATATGTACTCACCCAAGCAGGCCAAGATTTTCTACCAGTCCTATTTGTAATTGGAGCATGGGGACGTAAACACAAACCTTATGAGCATCCTGAAGAAATGGTTAAGTTTCTTGATGCTGAAAATGGTACTGAAATTGAACCAATCGTAATTGATCAGGTAACTGGTGCGGAAATTGGTACACGACTTATTCGCCAACAAGGTGAATAAAGCTAACAAGCACCCTTTCTGGGTGCTTTTTATAGGTTCAACGAGTGGTTTATGATTTTATCCGGGTCCGTTGTGTCGCATACGTTCCCCAACCACTACGTAAAACAGATTTAATAAATGCCCATAAACCGCTTTCTTTAGGTTTTGGTGCTTTACCTTGAGCAATACGGCTAAGTTGTTGGGTATACCACAGCACTTCCATAATCCCAAGACTATCGATTTTTTTAATGCCAGTCTTAATCGGTTGAACCGCTTGTTTGCTATTGGTTCCTGCTAACAAATATTTGGGAGAATCAGGGTCTATCGCCATGAGTCTTGCAATTCCAACAACATCAAATGCATTAGATTCTAACGCTTGACTCATCCCCTCCGCACTTCTAAAACCTCCTGTCACCATCAAGGGAGTTTTTACATGTGCTCTAACCTTTTCTGCAAAATCAATAAAAAATGCTTCACGTATAATCGTTGAAGATTTTTGTGGTGCTTTAGCTACACCAGACTCATAGGTGCCACCTGAAATTTCAATCAGATCAATCTCTGCGGCTGCTAATGCCTTAATAACCTCTAAAGAATCCTCTTCAGTAAATCCACCCTTTTGGAAATCAGCTGAATTAAGTTTTATGGCTATAGGAAAATCTGCACCGACCTGTTTTCGTATTTCTGTATAAACGTCCATTAGAAACTTACGACGTTTTTCAGGTGTACCACCCCACTCGTCAGTTCTTAAATTGTGTAATGGAGATAAAAACTGATTAATCAAATAGCCATGTGCAGCATGGATTTCAACACCACTAAATCCAGCATTTTTGCATATCACAGCACTACGACCAAAGCGTTGAATGATCTCTATGATCTCGTCATGAGTTGCTTCATCTGGGGTAGTAAATAAAGACTGCATTTCAGTACCAAATGGCACTGCTGATGCAGAAATATTACGAGCATTTAATCCTTTTGGTGATTGTTTCCCCGGATGATTCAATTGTGCCCACAATTGTGAACCTTGCTCTGTAACAGTTTTCGCCCACTTCTTTAAAATTTCGAAATCACGCTCATCTTCAATCACAACGTTCCCTGGTTCACCTAAGGCACGTCGATCAATCATAATATTACCCGTGATAATCATGCCAATCCCTGAAGACGCCCAGCGTTGATATAAACGTATATGCTTTTCAGTTGGATTATTGGAATAGGTGGCTAAGGTTTCACTGGTTGCTGCTTTAGCCAAACGATTTGGAATCACCACACCATTCGGTAAAGTTAAAGGCTGATTTAGGAGACTGGTTTTTAATGGCAAATGACTCATGGGCTTCGCTCACACAGTTGAAGATAATTTAGAATGAGGTTGAATAAAGTCCACTAAACTTTGAAACCACATCACATCTACAAAATTTCCAGTAATTACAAGATCCTCTGTTCTAAGAGCAGTTAAAAACGTATTGACACTGTCTTTAGCTGACAACACTGCAAAACCCTTACGACCTGTTTTAAAGGTAAAAGTAAAACTCGGAGATTTGGTTTGTCCAACATAAGACCTTATCTTGCCATTTTTAACTTCAAAATAACGCCCTTCACCACTTGTCGTCTGGATTTGGAATGTGACATTTTTATCTTTCACAAATGCGGCACATTTTGGATTGGTTTTCACAGCCCTTTGTAACAGCTTGGTTAGCATCCACAGCAATAATTTAAATTTCATCATTTTAGCTCTCAGTTCATCAATATATAAAAACACTAAGGAAATTTAGATCGATTACTCATCTAAAAACTGTATGGCATGCTTAACGAAGCGTTCTGGATACTGAAACTGTGCACCATGTCCTGCATCTGGGTAAATGAATAGCTGTGCATTTGGAATATTCAGTGCCATCTGATAGGCATTGATGGTCGGAATCATCACATCATCCACACCATTGAGAATAAAAGTAGGCTGTTTAATCTCACGTAAATGTGCAAATGGATCGTGTTCATCAAGCTTCGGTAAAAAGTGCATATTGGCTTCAATCTGAGCCTGCATAACTTCAACTGAACTTGCTGGATCCTGATCTTTACGCTGATGACGACGTTGCCAAAAATCACGACCTGCTTGAATTGCTTTTGGCGATCGACCAAAAAATAAAAATAGAAAGTCTTCTTCAGAAGGTACAGCACTGGTTGCATGCTTCAAGACTAAAGCTGGTACATCTGGATCATCTCCACGTGGTTTTCCTCCTCTTGGGCCTGTACCCAAAAGCATTAATTTTCTAACCAGTGCAGGGTGTCGACGTACCAAATCCTGCGCCTGAAATCCTCCCAATGAAAATCCGAGTAGATCGACTTGATTTAAATTCAATGCACGAATCACTGCAGCAGCATCATCAGCCATATCCTCAATGCGGATACGTGGCTGACCTGTGGATGAAGAAACACCACGACCATTGAATAAAATAACTTCTCGCCCTGCTGCTAACCCATCAGTAATTAACGGATCCCAATTGTCCAAACCACCACGGAAATGCTGAAGAAAAAATAAAGGAGGTTGCTCTGTATTTGTATTACCCCAGCGACGATAGGCAAAAGTTGCTCCATCGACTTCAATGAATTGGGTCTTGGCAGTTTGGTGAGTAATCGTAGTCATCGTCTTTATCCTTTTTTATACATGGTTAAGTTGGAATCTATTTCGCTAAGAAAGTGAGCGATTGTTTGACGAAATCTTGATGAAACTGAAAGATTCCACCATGTCCTGCATCTGGATAAATGATGAGCGAGCTATTTGGAAGGCGTTTTGCCAAGTCATAGGTATTGACCGTTGGAACCATCCGATCATGATCACCATTCGCCACTAAAACGGGTTGTTGAATAACTGAAAGGTCAGCAGGTTTTTTACTTCCCCATTTTTTTAAGGCTTTAAGCTGGGCACGATAGGCAGAAAGCGTTATTTCTTTATCACGATTTTCAGTACGTTCATTTATACGTTGCACAAATGCTTTTGCAGCAGCTTTACCATTTTCTGTCCGAGTAAAAAATAAATAGACTTTAGGGTCTTGGCGAGTCGCCATACCACGAACTAAATCCCAATTAGAAACTCGCCCGACTGTACTGATTCCTGTTCCACCAGCGGGGCCAGTTCCCGATAGGATCATTTTTCGGATCAATTTTGGTTGTTTAAGAACGATCTCTTGCGAAATCATGCCGCCCATTGAAAAACCAAATAAATCAACCTGTTTAAATCCTTTTGCTTGAATAAAAGTAATCGCATCATCTGCCATTTGTTCAATGGACTTTGCGGGTTCACCCGTAGAAGCGCCAACACCACGGTTATCAAAAACCACCACATGATGTTTTGCTGCAATTCCATCAATCATTCTTGGATCCCAGTTATCTAGTACAGCAGCCAAATGATTGAGAAAAATAACAGGCGTTCCACCATTTTGTTGACCATATTCCCTGTAAGCGAAGTTAATACCATCTGCTGAAATAAATTGGGTCGGTACATTTTTCCAATTTGTATCTTGCTGAGGATTCTGAACAGCTTGCTGATTGATAAGAATGTTCGGTGATACATCATCAGCCTTAGCCACAGAGTTACTAAAAGTGATAGATGCCACTGTTTCTGCTTGAGTTAATGGTGCACTAAAGATAGAAAACACCGTTAATCCCATCGCAATTGTATTTAATAGAAATTTCATTTGTTTTGTTCCTCAGAATCTATTCATTCAACTGATTTAACTGTTTTTTATGAGCAATCTATTGAGATTAACGGCACATATTTACAGTCAGTACGTATTTAATACTTACTATACTCGCCAAAAAACACACTGTCACTATCTTTTTAGTAGTAACTATTTTAATTTTAGATTATGATCAAAACATCAAGGTGAAATTGGTTATCCAATCACCAACCTATTACAAGTGAGAAATTTTGTATGACGAGTAAAGTGGTTCTTATTACAGGTGCATCTTCTGGTATAGGTTTAGCAACAGCAGAGCTTTTACATGAGGCAGGATTTATTGTTTATGGTACGAGTCGACGTACAAATAATGCATCGAAATATAAATTCCATCTGATTGAACTAGATGTAAATCATGATGATTCAGTGAATCATGCAATAGAAAAAGTTCTTGAAAATGAAGGTCGAATAGATGTTCTGATTAATAATGCTGGATTTGCAATCGCACCCGCTGGTGCTGAAGAGAGTTCGATGCAACAAGCTCAAGCTATTTTTGATACCAATTTTTTTGGTGCTGTCAGAATGATCCGTGCAGTACTTCCTGTGATGCGTCAACAGAAATCAGGACTTATCCTGAATATTAGTTCTATTTTAGGACTTCTGCCAACACCGTTTGGTGCGCTTTATTCTGCTTCAAAACATGCGCTCGAAGGCTATTCCGAATCTTTAGATCATGAGTTAAGGTCTCAAGGCATTCGTGTTTCATTGATTGAACCTGCTTACACCAAAACATCATTAGGAATAAACTTACTTGAAGCAGATGCAAAAGTCTCAGCGTATGACCACATTCGTGAGAAGCTACATCAACAAATGATAAAATCAATTAATAAGTCAGATGATCCGCGTGTTGTTGCGAAGACCATTTTAACGGTCATGAACAGTCAAAACATCTTACCCCGCTATACCTCGGGCAAGGCAGCAAAACATTTAAAAAATTTGCGAAAATTTGCCCCAGTAAAGATCTTTGACACATTAATTCAACGCAGCTTGAAAGTTTAATGATGCTTATAAAACGTTAAAACAAAATTCAAAAAATAGAGGTCCTAATATGAAAGCAGCCTACATTAACCGCTACGGCAATATCAATGATGTACAACTGGATGAACAATCCAAACCAGTTCTAACAGAAAATGATGTTCTCATTAAAGTTCATGCCGCAAGTATTAACCCACTCGACTTAAGAGTTTTAGAAGGTGAATTTAAGGCAATTCTGCCCATTCAATTTCCTTTTATTTTAGGCAATGATTTTGCTGGTACAGTTGTTCAAGTTGGGGCAAATGTTACTCAATTCAAAGTCGGTGTTGAAGTGTATGCCAAGACAGATTCGAATGGTGCTTTTGCCGAATATACGGTCGTACAGCAATCTTCACTGGCGCTAAAACCTCAAAATATTTCTATGGAACTCGCGGCTTCTCTTCCCCTTGTTTCTTTGACTGCATGGCAAGCTTTGGTCGAAATTGCGAAAGTTCAAGCAGGACAAAAAGTACTGATTCATGGTGGTTCTGGCGGTGTTGGATCAATTGCTATTCAGCTTGCAAAATACTTAGGTGCAACTGTTGCAACAACCACAAGTGGAAAAAATATTCGCTGGGTCAAAGCATTAGGTGCAGACACGATCATTGACTACAAAACGACTGATTTTGAGCAAGTCCTTAAAGACTATGACGTAGTGTTAGATACGCAAGGTGGAAAAACTTTAGAGAAGTCTCTGAATATTGTTAAACGTGGTGGTCGTATTATCAGTATTTCTGGTCCGCCTGACCGTGCTTTTGCTGAGGCAATCAAAGCCAACTGGTTATTGAAAGGTATTATTCCCCTTTTAAGTTGGTCAATTCGGCATAAAGCAAAAAAACGTGGCATTACTTATTCATTTCTGTTTATGCAGCCCAATGGTCAACAGCTATCGCAAATTTCTCAGCTGGTTGAAGCTGGGAAAATAAATCCAATAGTCGATAAAATTTATGATTTTTCACAAATAAAAGAAGCACTCCAATACGTCAATACAGGGCGAGCTAAAGGTAAAGTCATTTTAAAAATTACAGAATAATATTGGAGATGAATCAATGAACTATCAATTGTTTGGTCAAACGGGTTTACATGTTTCACAAGTTGCATTGGGTACAGGAAACTTCGGTACAGGCTGGGGTTATGGCACTTCACCTGAAGAGGCGAAATTAATACTGGATGCATATCTAAATGCAGGTGGCAATTTCATTGACACAGCCGATGTTTATCAATTTGGTCAATCTGAGCAAATTTTGGGTGACTTATTACAAGGCATTCGTGATCAAGTCATATTAGCTACAAAATTTTCCAATAGTGCTGTACCCGATGCAAATCAACTGCATAAAGGCAATAGTCGAAAAGCCATGTTTTATTCTGTCGAGCAAAGTTTGCGTCGATTAAAAACGGATTATATTGATCTTTACTGGGTACACCACCCCGATCATGTTACACCCAGCGAAGAAATTTTAAGAGGTTTAGAGGATTTGGCACGTGCGGGAAAAATTCTCTATGCAGGACTGTCAAATTTTCCAGCATGGCGAGTATCTCGTGCTGCGACACTCGCTGAACTTAAAAATACGGTGCCTATTGCCGCAGCACAATTCCAGCATAGTTTGCTCTATAGGGAGCCTGAAACAGATTTAATTCCAGCATCTCAAGCACTGGGGCTTGGGATGGTGACATGGTCACCTTTAGGTGGCGGAATGCTCACAGGTAAATATCGCAAGGGTGAAAAAGGACGTAAAGAGGGTTTTGGCGGTAAAGTTTTTCAGCCAGAAAACTCCATCCAGCGCACAGCAATTTTAGATACCGTGCTTACAATCGCGAGTGAACTGAATGTCTCAGCCGATCAGGTGGCAATTGCTTGGGCGGGTACACATGGAACCATTCCGATGATCGGGCCAAAATCTTTACAGCAACTAGAAAGCAATTTACATGCAATCGATGTTGTATTGTCACCAGACCAAATTCAGTTATTAGATTCCATCAGTCAAATTTCAGCTTCAGATCAAAACCAAATAGCTATGCTACACAGGGATGCTAAACACCGAATTATTATCGCCTAAATAACGACTTACTCAATTTTTTAAGCAAAAAACTCAAATTTCAGCACTATACAATGAGGATATTGAACATGGAAATAATAGATGTTATTGCACAATGGGAAGAAACTGAGCGGGAAATTCGTCTGCGTTTAGGAACTCCTGATGCTGTACATTTATCTGAATTAGCCAAGCGTTCAGGACTGGACATTTTTGATGCTATTTTTTCTGGTGAACTGCCTTCACCGCCAATTGGAGAAACGCTCAACTATATTCCTGTACATATGGAATATGGGATTGCTGTTTTTCAGGGTCGGCCTCAGCGCAAACATTACAATCCATTAGGAACGGTGCATGGGGGCTGGTTTTGTACTCTACTTGATTCTGCTGTTGCGTGCGCCATTCATACCACACTCCCTGCTGGAAAGGCTTATACAACCCTCGAACTCAAAGTGAATATGGTACGAGCACTGACAGTTGCAACGCCTCTCGTTCGTGCAGAAGGCAAAATTGTCCATGTCGGCCGTCAAACAGCAACGGCTGAAGGACGAATCGTAGGGCCTGATGGAAAATTATATGCACATGCGACCACCACATGTCTTATTTTTGATGTTCCAACACAGGTGTAAAAAGCTATCTTAATGATTTTTTAAATAACTTATTTTTATTTAACAACCATGATCAGATCGAGGTGCAACATGACAGATAAAAATCTTTTCAGTCCTTATAAATTAGGCAACATTGAACTCGCCAACCGTATTGTAATGGCTCCGCTGACACGTAACCGCGCAGGAAAAGGACTTATCCCCAGTGAATTCGCTGCTAATTATTATGCTCAGCGTGCGACCGCAGGACTTATTATTGCTGAAGCAACACAAATTTCACCACAAGCTCAAGGGTATCAAGATACACCAGGGCTATACACGTCT
>OFRD01000256.1_pt1 | contig 20419 bp, 19 predicted proteins | sample 1543041 | NCBI WGS metagenome assembly OFRD01 (sample SAMN07774234, study PRJEB24372) | wastewater metagenome | isolation source: Exp Tend CN 100WW | collected 2016-02
TGCTCAACTTTGAATCGGTGGACGGCGTGAATTTTAAAAAGGGCTGCTACCCCGGCCAAGAGGTGGTGGCACGCAGCCAGTTTCGCGGCACGCTGAAGCGCCGCGCCTATCTGGCGCATGCCGAGGCGCCCATGAAAGCCGGTGACGAAGTGTTCCAGGCGGCGGATGCCAGCCAGCCCTGCGGCACCGTGGCCCAGGCGGCACCCTCGCCTTTGGGGGGTTATGACGCGATCGTGTCGCTGCAAATCGCAGCCGTGGCGCTGGGGGGCCTGCACTTGGCAGCCGCCAGCGGCCCGGCACTGGCGGTGACGCCCGCGCCCTACCCCTTGCTGGAAGATATTTAAGGCGAACCCGCTGGCAGCGCCCAAGGCTTGCCAGGCTCCCAGCTCAGGGACTCCGGGCTTATAGTCGAAAAGCGGCCTTGAGCGCGCGTGCTGCATCGGCGTGGGCCTGCTGGGCTTCGGGAATGGCTCGGCCCATTTTGATGAACTCATGCACCACGCCCCGGTAAATCTCCAGATCGACCGCCACCCCGGCGGCGCGCAGTTTGTCGGCGTAGGCAATGCCTTCGTCCACCAGCGGGTCGCATTCGGCCAGGCCAAACCAGGCGGGCGCCACGCCCTCGACCTCGGGCGTGTTGAGCGGGGCAAAACGCCAGTCATCGCGGTCGGCCACGCTGCGGATGTAGTGCTTGAAAAAATAGCTGATGTGCGCTTCTTCCAGCACAAAGCCATGGGCAAAGGTTTTGTGCGACGGCGTATCCTGGTGCGCGCTACAACCGGGGTAAAACAGCAGTTGCAGGGCCAGCGGCAAGCCCGCATCGCGGGCCTGCACCGCGCAGGAGGCGGCCAGGGTGCCGCCTGCGCTGTCGCCGCCGACCGCCAGGCGGGTGCTATCGAGGCCGAGGCTGGCGCCGTCGCGGGCGAGCCATTGCACGGCGTCCCAGGCATCGTCATCGGCTTGCGGGAATTTGTGTTCGGGCGCGAGGCGGTAGCCCACCGACAGCACCGCGCACTGGGCCAGCTGGCTCAAGTTACGGCATAGCGTGTCGTGGGTGGCAAGGCTGCCCACGGTGAAACCGCCGCCATGAAAGTAAACCAGCACCGGCAGTTTTTCGGTCGAAGGGGCGTACAGCCGCACCGGCACGGCGTAGCCATCGCGCGCATCGAATGTGAAGCTGTCCACCCGCGCCAGTTTGGGTGCGGGCGCTTCCAGCACCCCCGCACCCATCTCGTAGGCCGCCCGGGCTTGCTGGGCACTGAGCGCATGCAGTGGCACTTGAGGCGCGCGGGCCATGCGCTCCAGAACGCGGTGCATGACCGGGGTCAATAAAGCGCGCGGGTTACGGTGATGACTCATGGGGTTTTTCCTCGTCCCGCCAGCACGCTGTCGCCCTGGCGCCTAGCGTGCCAAGGCGGGGCGTCCGTCGTCCTGAATTTGCTCTTTGAGTTTGTGGCTGGCGTGAAAGGTTACCACCCGGCGCGCCTGAATCGGGATGGTCTCGCCGGTTCGGGGGTTACGCCCGGGGCGCGGGGCCTTGGTGCGAATTTGAAAGTTCCCGAAACCGGAGATCTTCACATCGTCGCCATCGACCAGGCTGTCCGAGATCAGGTCAAAAAAGGCATCCACCATGTCTTTGGCTTCGCGTTTATTCAATCCAATCTGGTCAAACAACAGCTCCGCCAGCTGCGCTTTGGTGAGCGCAGGCGTGTCCAGACTTTCAGCTGTGGCGTCCATGGCTGACGTGCTTCTGATGGCCGCAGCTGCCGACGACTCAGGCACGTTGACGGGCATCGAGGGCGCTCACGAGCGAGCTGCGCACGGCTTGCACCGCCGAGTCAATTTGCTCTTCCGTCAAGGTGGCGTCATCGCCGTTGAGCGTCAGGCGCACCGCCATGCTTTTCTCGGTGCTGGGCACAGTGGCACCATCGGGGTCTTTGGCGGGCTTGGGGCGGTAGATGTCAAACAACACGGCGTGGCGCAACAAACCAGCGGTGGGCGCCGCCCAAACCGCATTCATCAGCGCCGCATGGGTGATTTTTTCATCCACCATGACGGCAATATCACGCTCGACTGCCTGGTGTTTGGCCACGGATTTGAACACCGGCACCTGGCGTTGCAGCACGGCATCGAGTTCCAGTTCAAACATGAGGGGCGCTTGCGCCAAGTCGTAGGCCTGACGCCATTTGGGATGCAATTCGCCGACAAAACCAATCGCCACGCCATCGAGCAAGACACGGGCACAGCGCCCGGGGTGCATGGCGGGGTGTTCTGCCGATTCAAAGGTAGGCTTGCTGGGGGCCAGCAGGGTTTCCACATCGCCCTTGATGTCAAAGAAGTCAGCGCCCTTGTCTTTGCTGCCCCACTGCAGCGCCTCTGCGTCGCCGCAGACCATGCCTGCCACCCGCATCGGCTGGTCAAAGCCTTCCACCGTGCTGTCGGTGTTTTTGACGCTGGCATCGCGCAAAAAGACGCGGCCGAGTTCAAACACGCGCACGCGCGGGGCTTTGCGGTCGAGGTTGAACTTCAACACCTGCAGCAGCGAACCCAATAACGACGAGCGCATGACGCTCATCTGGCTGGCAATGGGGTTGAGCAGCTTGATCGGGTTGGCGTTACCTGCCAACTCATGCTCCCAGCGCTCTTCCACAAAGCTGAAGTTGATGGTTTCCTGGTAGCCCAGGGCGGCAATCGCGCGGCGCACGGCAAACGGGCTGCGCTGTGCTTCGGCACGGATTTTGGCCGTGATCGGCGCGAGCGGCGGCGTTTGCGGCAGGTTGTTGTAGCCCACCATGCGGGCCACTTCTTCGATCAGGTCTTCTTCGATTTGCAGGTCAAAACGATAGGACGGTGGCGTGACGGTGATGACGCCATCGCTCTGTGTCAGCGGCAGTCCCAGGCGCGTCAGCGTGTCAACACATTGCGCCTGCGTCAGCGGCATGCCAATCACCTTGCTGGCGCGTGCCACGCGCAGGTTGACGGGCGCCGCCACGGGCAGATTCACCTGCAGATCGTTGACCGGGCTGCAGACCGTTTCAGGCGTGCCACAAATTTCCAGAATCAGCTGCGTGATGCGTTCGATGTGCTCGACGGTCTGGCTCGGATCGACGCCACGCTCAAAGCGGTGTCCGGCATCGGTGGAGAAGTTGAAACGGCGTGAACGCCCGGCAATGGCTTTGGGCCACCAGAAAGCGGCTTCCACATACACGTGCTGCGTGTCGTCCGAGACGGCCGTCGCGTCACCACCCATGATGCCAGCCAGGGATTCCACCTGCTGTTCATCCGCAATCACGCCAACTTTCTCGTCCAGCGTGACGGTGCTGCCATTGAGCAGCTTGAGCTGTTCGCCCGGCTTGCCCCAGCGCACCTCCAGACCACCCTGAATCTTGTCCAGGTCAAAAATATGCGAGGGACGACCCAGCTCGAACATGACGTAGTTGGAGATGTCCACCAGCGCTGTCACACTGCGTTGGCCACAGCGGGCCAAGCGATCCACCATCCACTGTGGCGTGCTGGCGCGGGGGTTGACGTTGCGCACAATGCGGCCCGAAAAACGGCCGCACAAATCAGGAGCGCTGACGGTGACAGGCAAGGTGTCGGCATTGCCGACGGCCGTGACCGGAAAGCTGGGGGCGTTCAAGGGAGCGCCGGTCAAGGCGGCAACTTCACGCGCCACACCGTACACACTCAGGCAATGCGCCAGATTGGGCGTGAGTTTGAGTGTGAACAAGGTGTCATCCAGATCCAGGTGTGCCCGGATGTTTTGACCCAGCGGCGCATCGGCTGCCAGTTCCAGCAGGCCGGCGTTTTCTTCCGACAGTTTCAGTTCGCGCGCCGAGCACAACATGCCCTGGCTTTCGACGCCACGCAGCTTGCCGACCTTGATCAGGAACGGTTTGCCGTCTTCACCCGGAGGCAACTCGGCACCGACCAGCGCCACCGGCACGCGGATGCCAACGCGGGCATTGGGTGCGCCGCAGACGATATCGAGCAAAGCCGCCTGCCCCACATCCACCTTGCACACGCGCAGACGATCCGCATTCGGATGCTGCACGGCCTCAGTGATCTCACCCACAACGATGTTGCTGAACGGGGGGGCGACAGGTTTGAGTTCTTCAACTTCCAGACCCGCCATGGTGAGCGTTTCAGCCAGTTGTGCGGTCGAGAGTGGCGGGTTGCAGAAGGCGCGCAACCAGGATTCGGGGAATTGCATAGTCTTTTACTCAGTGGGGGGCCGTGCGTGTACCCGTGCCCCGCGAAGTTCTTTTTATTCGAATTGGGACAGGAAGCGAATGTCGCCGTCAAAAAACAGACGCAGATCATTCACGCCATAACGCAGCATGGTGAGCCGATCAGGGCCCATGCCAAAGGCAAAACCAATGTATTTCTCGGGATCGAGGCCCATGTTGCGGATCACATTCGGATGCACCTGGCCGGAACCAGCCACTTCCAGCCAGCGTCCCGCCAGCGGGCCACTCTGGAATTGAATGTCAACTTCGGCGCTCGGCTCGGTGAAGGGGAAGAAGCTGGGGCGAAAGCGCAGCACCAGGTCGTTCGACTCAAAAAAGGTACGGCAAAAATCGGTAAAGACGAACTTGAGGTCTTTGAAGCTGACGTTCTCGCCGACCCACAGGCCTTCACACTGGTGAAACATGGGCGAATGGGTCGCATCGCTGTCCACGCGGTAGGTGCGACCGGGCGCGATGACACGAATCTCGGGCATATCACCAGCAAACAGGCCTTCGCTCGCCTGTCCGCCTTCCGCCACTGCGCGGTGCTGCTTGACGTGCTGTACGGCATGCCGGATCTGCATCGGGCTGGTGTGTGTGCGCAACAGGTTGGGCGCCGTCGCCGAGCCACCTTCGACGTAAAAAGTGTCGTGCATCGAGCGCGCCGGATGATCCTCTGGCGTATTCAGTGCAGTGAAGTTGAACCAGTCGGTCTCGATTTCGGGGCCTTGTGCCACCTCAAAACCCATCGAGCCAAAAATCGCCTCAATGCGCTCCAGGGTCAGTGACACGGGGTGCAAGCCACCCTGTCCGCGCTGGCGTCCTGGCAGGCTAACGTCCAAGGCCTCGGCCTGGAGTTGCAACTGCAACTCGGCATCCGCCAGGGCTTGCCGACGCAGGGTTAACGCCGCCTCAATCGCCTGCTTGGCAAGGTTGATGGCGGCGCCGCGAGATTTTTTCTCGTCGACAGGGAGGGTGGTCATGCCCTTCATCAGCTCGGTGATGCGGCCAGTTTTCCCCAGAAATAACGCTTTGGCGTTTTCCAGGTCGGCGGGGGTAATGGCCTGCGCAAAGGCGGCTTTGGCACTGTCAACGACGACGTTCAACTCGTTCATAAATTCTCTTGTCATTGAAAAAGGGCTAGTGCTTTTTCAAGCTCTAGCCCTTGTTTCTATTGCATAGAGCGCTATCAGTTAGATAGCGCACCACCGCGAACTCAAGCTGCCAGTTTGGCCTTGACTTGTTCCACGATGCCGGCAAATGCGGCCATGTCATGCACAGCGATATCGGACAAAACCTTGCGGTCGATCTCGATACACGCCTTTTTCAGACCGTTGGCGAACTGACTGTAAGTCATGCCACACTGACGAGCAGCGGCATTAATACGGGCAATCCACAACTGACGGAAGACACGTTTCTTGGTACGGCGGTCACGGTAGGCATATTGCCCAGCCTTCATTACCGCTTCTTTGGCGACGCGGTAAACATTACCGCGGCGACCGCGAAAACCTTTTGCAAGGGCTAAAACTTTTTTGTGGCGGGCGCGAGCCGTTACACCACGTTTGACGCGAGGCATGTGATTACTCCTTGTTCGTCGTTAATTAAATACCACGGCCTGGAAGCATCTGTGCCATGTGACCCATATTGGTCTCATGAACAGTTGCAGTACCACGCAATTGGCGTTTATTTTTGGTGGTCTTCTTGGTCAAGATGTGACGTTTGAAGGCGTGACCGCGCTTAACGGTGCCACCTGGACGGACGCGGAAGCGTTTTTTCGCCGCGCTCTTGGTCTTCATTTTGGGCATATTCATGCTCCTTCTTCATTGTGCTCGTGAGGCGTCTGCAAACTACTTGCAACCTTGTTGGCCCCGAGCCACTTTTATGCAGCAGGTATGACCCTGCCACTTTTTATTGGCACATTGATCTATGAAACCAATGTGCCAATAAAATTCTTAGGAACCTGAAGCGGGTGCAACCTCTGCGACTGGTTTCGCTACAATTTTCTTCTTGCCGGGGGCGATCATCATGATCATCTGACGCCCTTCCAGCTTGGGAAACTGCTCAATCAAAATCAAATCACCCAACTCAGTGCGAATGCGATTGAGCAAGGCCATGCCAATTTCCTGGTGCGTAATTTCACGCCCACGAAAACGCAGTGTGATTTTGCACTTATCGCCTTCGGCCAAAAAGCGCTTGATATTGCGCAGCTTGATGTTGTAGTCGCCATCATCCGTACCCGGGCGGAATTTGATCTCTTTGATCTCAATAACCGTCTGCTTGGCCTTTGCTTCCGCCGCCTTCTTCTGCTCTTGGTACTTGAATTTACCGTAATCCATCAAGCGACAGACCGGCGGAACCGCCGTGGCAGAAATTTCAACCAAGTCAACATCCAGCTCACCCGCCATGCGCAGCGCCTCCATGAGGCTAACTACGCCAAGCGGCTCATTTTCGACTCCAGAGAGTCGAACATCCGGAGCCATGATTTCCCGGTTCAGGCGGTGTTTGCGTTCTTCGCGGTGACGGCGGTCACGAAATTCAGTAGCGATGGCTTAATCCTTCAAAAATTTTGCTACGAAACCGTAGCGATAACCGCCCTGTACACGCGAACAAACTGCAATCCAGCCTGACACCAGCTTAAACCACAGACTTGTTAACAATGTCATCTGCGAGTTTTTGCACGAATGCATCGAGAGACATCACCCCGAGGTCTTGACCACCCCGGGCGCGCACTGCAACGGTACCTGCTGCTTTCTCTTTGTCACCCACGACAAGGATATAAGGCAGCTTTTGCATTGAATGCTCACGTATTTTATACGTAATTTTCTCGTTCCGCAAATCAGTCACTGCCCTAAGCTCTTGATTCGGCAGTGATTTTTTCAGTTTTTCAACAATTTCGAGACAGTAATCGGCCTGCGCATCGGTGATATTGAGCACCGCCACCTGCACGGGCGCCAGCCAGGCTGGCAAGGCACCGGCACTTTCCTCGATCAAGATGCCAATAAAACGCTCAAGACTTCCCACAATGGCGCGATGCAGCATTACCGGGCGGTGCCGGGCGCCGTCTTCGCCGACGTATTCAGCATCCAGGCGCTCCGGCATGGAGAAGTCAACCTGAATGGTGCCGCATTGCCAATGACGTCCAATCGCATCCTTGAGTGTGTACTCAATCTTGGGGCCATAAAACGCGCCCTCTCCAGGCGAAATTTCATAATCACAACCGGACGCGCGCAAGCTCTCGATCAAGGCGGCTTCGGCCTTATCCCAGATTTCATCGGAGCCAATGCGTTGCGCCGGACGGGTCGCGACCTTGTAAATAATGTTCTTGAAACCGAAATCGGTGTAGACCTTTTGCAGCAAAGCGGTGTAATCAACGCATTCCTGCAGGATTTGCTCTTCAGTACAGAAAATGTGGCCATCATCTTGCGTAAAGCCGCGCACGCGCATGATGCCGTGCAGACCACCCGAAGGCTCGTTGCGGTGGCACTGACCGAACTCGCCGTAGCGCAGCGGCAGATCACGGTAACTCTTGATGCCTTGCTTGAAAATAAGGATATGACCCGGGCAATTCATCGGCTTGAGTGCGTACTCCCGCTTTTCCGACTCGGTCGTGAACATGTTTTCGCGGTACTTGTCCCAGTGGCCCGTTTTTTCCCACAGCGTCTTGTCGATGATTTGCGGGCCTTTGACCTCCTGGTAACCGTTGTCGCGGTACACCTGGCGCATGTACTGCTCGACACCTTGCCACAAGGTCCAGCCTTTGGGGTGCCAAAACACCAGGCCGGGGGCATGGTCGTCAATATGAAACAGATCAAGTTCACGCCCGAGTTTGCGGTGATCGCGCTTCTCGGCTTCTTCCAGCATCGTCAAATGCTGTTGCAACTCATCTTTCGTCGCCCAAGCGGTGCCGTAGATGCGCTGCAGCATTTCATTGCGGTGGTCGCCGCGCCAATAAGCGCCCGCCAGCTTCATCAGTTTGAAGTGCTTCAATTTTCCGGTGCTGGGGACGTGGGGCCCGCGACACAAGTCTTCAAACTTGCCTTCGCGGTACAAAGATACATCCTGGTCAGCCGGAATACTGGCGATGATTTCGGCCTTGTAATGCTCGCCCAACTCCTTGAAATACGCCACCGCCTCGTCACGCGGCAACACGCGGCGGGTAATGGCTTCATCTTTTGACGCCAACTCGGCCATCTTTTTCTCGATGACGATCAAGTCTTCCGGCGTGAACGGGCGCTTGTAGGAGAAGTCATAGAAGAACCCATGCTCAATGACCGGCCCAATCGTGACCTGCGCTTCCGGGAACAGTTCTTTGACGGCGTACGCCAGCAAGTGAGCTGCCGAATGGCGAATGACTTCCAGTCCATCGACATCTTTCGCCGTGATGATGGACAAGGGGCTATTGGCCTCGATCAGATAACTAGTGTCAACCACCTTGCCGTCAACCTTGCCAGCCAGAGCCGCCTTGGCCAGACCTGTGCCGATGGAGGCTGCGACCTCGGCTACCGTCACCGGGCCGGGAAAGTCGCGTTGGGAGCCGTCGGGAAGTGTGATTTGAATCATGATGAAAATCCAGAGGGATGTGAAGCAAAACAAAAAGCGCGGAACTCGCCGCGCTTTACTATGAATTTTGTAGCTACTGGCGCATAAGGCGCGAGGGCTAGCGGGTCCTGCAGTTTAACAAAAAAAGGGCCTCTGCCACCCTTTGACGGACGCCACAAGCCCCTTTTGAAGCAACGCAAATCGTGATCAGCTTTCAAGAAAGGTTCGCCGCGCGCTTACCCTACACCCGTAGGTGTGCGCCCATGCTGGGCGCACCATAAAAAAAAGCTCGCCGTAGCGAGCTTTTTACACACCAGACGCAGTTTTTAGAACTGGTTCATGGTGTTGTCTTTACCAGATGCTTTCAGGGCAGCTTCGCCGCTGAAATAATCTTTATGGTCATCGCCCATGTCTGAACCCGCCATGTTCTGATGCTTGACACAAGCGATACCCTGACGGATTTCTTTGCGCTGAACGCCAGCAACATAACCCAACATACCTTGGTCGCCGAAGTACTCTTTAGCCAGGTTGTCAGTAGACAAAGCAGCGGTATGGTAAGTAGGCAGAGTGATCAGGTGATGGAAAATACCGGCTTCACGTGCTGAATCAGCTTGGAAAGTGCGGATTTTTTCATCAGCGGCGATCGCCAATTCAGACGCGTCGTACTCAACACTCATCAATGCAGCGCGGTCGTAAGCGGAAACGTCTTTACCTTCGCTCTTCATCAGATCAAAAATCTGTTGACGGAAGTTCAGTGTCCAGTTGAATGATGGGCTGTTGTTGTACACCAGCTTCGCATTTGGAATCACTTTACGGATTTCGCTCACCATGCCGCCGATTTGAGCGATATGTGGTTTTTCAGTTTCGATCCACAACAGATCGGCACCGTTTTGCAGCGAAGTGATGCAATCCAATACGCAACGCTCTTCGCCTGTTCCAGCGCGGAACTGGAACAAATTGCTAGGCAGACGCTTGGGACGCAACAGTTTGCCATCACGCTTGATCACGACGTCGCCGTTGTTCATGGAGTCCGTAGAAACTTCGTCCACATCCAGGAAGGAGTTGTACTTGTCGCCCAAATCACCAGGCGTATGTGTTACAGCGATTTGCTTGGTCAGGCCAGCGCCCAGTGAATCGGTACGTGCAACGATCACGCCATCGTCAACCCCCAGTTCCAGGAACGCGTAACGGATAGCACGGATCTTGGCGAGAAAATCTTCGTGAGGAACAGTCACTTTACCGTCTTGATGACCGCATTGTTTTTCATCAGAAACTTGGTTTTCGATCTGGATGCAGCATGCACCGGCTTCGATGAACTGCTTGGCCAGCAAGTAAGTCGCTTCTGCATTACCGAAACCGGCATCGATGTCGGCAATGATTGGCACGATGTGCGTGACATGGTTGTCGATTTTGTCTTGGATCGCTTGCTTGGCAGCGCCTTGAGCGCTGTCGAGTTGACGGAACAAGCCGCCCAACTCACGTGCATCAGCTTGACGCAGGAATGTGTAAAGCTCTTTGATCAGAGCAGTCACAGCTGTCTTCTCGTGCATGGACTGGTCTGGCAAGGGGCCGAACTCTGAGCGCAGAGCGGCGACCATCCAGCCAGACAGGTACAGGTAACGACGCTCGGTGCTGTTGAAGTGTTTCTTGATAGAAATCATCTTCTGTTGACCGATGAAACCGTGCCAGCAACCCAAAGACTGGGTGTACTTGGAGGAATCAGCATCGTAGGCCGCCATGTCATCGCGCATGATTTTGGCGGTGTACTTGGCAATATCGATACCAGTTTTGAATTTATTCTGGGCGCGCATACGTGCAGCGGACTCAGGATTAATTGCGTTCCAAGCACTACCTTCTTTATCTTTCAGGCCGGCAATGGCTTTGATGTCGTCTTGATACAGTGACATAGGGTTCTCCTAAATAAAAAACATGATTGAGAAAATCGCATTGAGTGGTAGCACTTCAACTGACTCTGCTGCGAAAAACGGTGAACAAATTGAATCAAACCGCATGGAAGAATGATAGACGTTTTTCGGCAGCGCAACAAGGTCTTATATAAGACATATAACTTAAATTATTTTGTTTATTTTCAATAACTTACGCCTAATTTTTTAGGATGCGGAATGTTTTTCCAGAAAAACAGAGAGTTTTCATAATTTCTTCCTCAGCCTAATTTCACAATACCGAAATAAATTTCCGTATTGTGAAATAATTTATGAGGGTGATTGATTTCGGTAAAACACTGGCCCGGAGTCGGGTATGGGAAAAATCCATATCGCCCGCACGGTGTTGTGCCACAAAGTTTTTGCTAGCATGCATGGAGCCGGTGCATGCATTGCTATTCACAGCGCTTGCTGCTGAGTGTCATCTTCTGGTTCGTCCGCACGTCATTGGCTGGTTGTTACTGGCTCTATGGGTGGGCGTCACTTCAGGCATGATGCCAAGCTTTTGATTTCAACCGAAGTGACTTACGTGACTCCCACATCCCAGCTTCTGCAGCACGCGCCTGGCCGTATCACGGCATATTTACTCCTTGCCCTCAGCATGTCGCTGGTGGGGAGCTACGTCGCCCTTTCAAAACCACTGGTGGCCGCCCTCCCCGTTTTTTTGCTGGCCTGGCTGCGGTTTGGCATTGGCGGGCTGGCTATGCCGCACTGGCTGAAAAAACCGGCGCAAGAAGTCCCCATGACGCCCGCCACCAAAAAACTGGTTTTTCTGGAGTCCTTCCTGGGTAATTTTCTTTTCACGATCTGCATGCTGTACGGCGTGAGCCTGACCAGCGCCGTCTCGGCTGGCGTCATCATGGCCGCCATTCCGGCAGCCGTCGCGCTTTTAAGCTGGGTCTTCCTGCGCGAGCGGATTTGCCCCCGGGTCTGGGCCGCCATTGCCTGCGCCGCGTTCGGCATTGGTTTGTTCGCGCTATCAAAAACAGAGCTACCAGGGCATGTAGCACAAGGGCCAGCGGCTGATTTGGCTTATAACAACCGGCTGTGGGGTAATTTGCTGGTGATGGCCGCCGTGTTGTGTGAAGCCTCCTACGCCGTGATCGGCAAAAAACTGACCGGCGTGCTGGGGCCGAAACGGATCACCGCGTTGATCAACCTGTGGGGCTTTGCCTTGATGACGCCGTTGGGCCTCTACGCCGCCTGGCAATTCGACTTTGGCAGTGTCAGCACTGGCACCTGGCTGCTGCTGCTGTTCTATTCACTGGCGGCCAGTGTCGGCACCGTGTGGCTCTGGATGACGGGCCTGCAAACCATTCCGGCCGCCAAAGCCGGGGTATTCACCGTGATGCTGCCGATTTCGGCGGCGCTGGTGGGTGTGTTGGCGCTGGGCGAAACCCTGTCGGGGGTGCAACTGCTGGCATTCGGCATCGCCCTGCTGGGCGTGATTCTGGCGACCCTGCCCGCTCGCGCCCCCGCGCCCCTCAAATAAGCCGCTGGCGGCTGACGACCACGCCGTCTTCATCCGCATACAGCCAATCCCCCGGCCGAACCCAGACGCCTTGCAGCTGGACGGCCAGGTCTTTTTGGCCTTCGTTGTGTTTTTCGGTCGGCAGCGGCATGCTGGCCAGGGCGCGGATGCCGACCTGGTGGTCGGCCAGCTCGGCCACGTCGCGCACGCAACCATCAATCACCACGCCGGCCCAGCCATTTCTCGCGGCCGCCGCACCGAGGTTGCCGCCCAGCAAGGCGCGGCGCAAGGAGCCGCCGCCATCAACCACCAGCACTTTGCCGACCCGCCCCGCAGGTGTATCTTCAAAGCCGACCGAATCAACTGCGGCTTTGACCAGCGAGTTGTCCTCAAAACACTTGACGGTGACGACCGGGCCGAAAAATTTGCGCACGGCACCAAAGTCGCGAAATACCGGCGGCAAGACGCGAAAGTCGCCTGAAGAGTCGTTCTTGAAGGTGTCGCACAGGTCGCAGGTGGCAAATGAGGTCATCATGGTTCGGGGAGTCCTTTGGTTTGCAAAATTGTAGAGCCTCGCACCGGCTTTTTGCCTATGGCGCGGGCCTGAAACGCGGCAGCGTGGCGCCTATTGCGCAGCGGGAGATGACGGATGCTGGAATACCCCCTAAAAAAACAGCCTTCCCCAATGAAATAAACACTTTTCCAATGGGAAACATACAAATTCTCCAGTAGCATGCGGTCTGCCAGTGAAGAAGCCGTTTCTCTCTGGTGATTAATCAACTTCCAGAAGGACAATAAATCATGGCAACTGCAAAGAAAGCTGCACCCGCAAAAACAGCCGCTCCGGCCAAGGCTGCGGCGCCCGCTAAAAAAGTAGCGCCCGCCAAAACGGTAGCCGCCAAGGCGCCCGCAGCCAAGACTGCAGCGCCTGAAGCAGTGCCAGCTAAAAAGCGCACGGCCAATGCCGCTTTCATGAAGGCCTTGACACCTAGCGCCGCTCTGGCTGCCGTCGTGGGCGCAACCCCATTGGCGCGCACCGAAGTGGTCAAACAACTCTGGGTTTACATCAAGGCCCACAAGCTGCAAGACGAAGCCAACAAGCGCATGATCAACGCCGACGCCAAGCTGAAACTCGTGTTCGGCAAGCCACAAGTGTCCATGTTCGAGATGGCTGGCCTGATCGGCAAGCACCTCAAGTAATCAGCATCCGCTGCTTGCTTTAAAAAGCCGACGCAAGTCGGCTTTTTTATGGCTGATTGAAAACTCAGGCCCGTACCGGCCGCCCGGCGGTACGTCGGCCCACCCCGACAGCGGCCACCACGCTTAGCAGCAGCACCGCCGCCGCGCCAAACAGGGTTGCGCCGTACCAACCACGATCCATAAAACCGCCAAACACCAGCGGGGAAATGGCAAAGCCCGTATCCAGCCCTGAATACACCATGCCATAGACCCGCCCGGTGGCGCCTTTGGGTGTGGCTTTTTTGATCATCATGTCGCGCGATGGCCCGCCAATGCCGACGGCAAAGCCGGTACCGGCCAGCACCACCATCGTGCCCATGGCGCCAAACATGCCGGTGCCACACAGCGCCAGCAACACCGCCGCCACGCCCATGGCGATCGCCACCACGCGGTCACTGTTCTCGGTTCGCGCCGCAATAAAACCGCCCACAAACATGCCCACCGCGCCACACAGCATGTAGGCCGTCAGCGTCAAAGTGGCGGCTTCAAAGCTCACACCGTGCATGGCCTTCAGGATGGAGACAGAGAAACTCTGCACCACTGCCAGCGTCATGGTGGAGAGCAGAAAGAAGCTGAAGCACCACCACACCACCGGCAGCTTCATGAACGCCATGTCGTGCTCTGCGGGCACATCGGCGTGACGCACGACGATCTGGGTGCTCAGTTTGTCGCGCTGCCACAGCAAGAGCAGAAAGATACCGACATACATCAGGGCGGCCGCCAGATAGGCGGTGCGCCAGCTGTACAGGCTGCTCACCCCGACCAAAAACACCGGTGCTGCCGCCCAACCCAAATTGCCTGTCAGCCCGTGCGCACTGAAGGCGTAGCCCAGCCGGGGGCTGGAGACGCGCTGGTTCAAAATAGTGAAATCAACCGGGTGAAACGTGGCATTGCCCAAACCCGCCAGCGCGGCCACCGCCAGCAAACCGCTGTAGCCCGTCACCAGCGACGCCGTGCCGCACGCCAGCACAAAAATCCCCAAGGCCACGAACAGCAAGGGCCGCGCCCCCAGCCGATCCACGGCAAACCCGGCGCTGGCCTGGCCCAGTCCCGAGACGACGAAAAACGTGGTCATCAGCAAACCCAGCTCTGAGTAACTCAAGCCAAACTCCGTCATGAACACCGGGAACATCAGCGGCAGCAACAGGTGGGCAAAATGCGAACTGGCATGGGCCAGGCCCACCAAACCGATGATGGTGGCGTCTTGCCGCAGGGGCACAGCGAGGGGCGGGAGGTGACTCACTCTCAACGCCCCATCGCGGCAATGGCTTTGATGTCGGACTGTTCGAGGGTCAATTTTGTTTTCATAGCGTGCGTGGCATTGGGTTGACGAAGAATGAAGCATAACGGCAGTTTTTGCCTGCCTTGCCCCTTTGCAGGGCGAGGTGTTCTTTTGACTTGGGCAAGGTATTGAATCCGGTTTGCGATGAACCAGGCCAGCAGCTTCCTCAGCGCAAATTCCGAAATTATTGCCACTTGTTACGAATAACAATAATTCTCATTTACAATCAATCTTGATCTACAGCAAGCCACACACGCATTTCTCCCTGATTGCGGGTTCAGCCAGCCAACAACACACTGAACCAGGCCGCCATCATGTCAAAACAAAAAACAATAGAGCAAAAACAGCCTCTAGCCCTCGAATTCATTGCGCATACAGCTATCAAATCAATAGCAAACACATCCCCTTTGTTGCCATTGGGTGCCCTGCTGCTGGCGGGCTCCATGAGTGCCATGGCACAGCAAGCTGGTGCGGATACGGAAAAAACGCTCAAGGCCGTGGTGGTCAAGGAGCGGGCCGAGGCAGCCGAAGGCAAAGACGCCCTGCGCGCCACCACCACCAGCATTGGCAAGGGCAAACAGGCCCTGCGCGACATTCCGCAGTCGGTCACCGTGGTCACCGAAAAGCTGGTCGATGACCGCAACCTGGACACCCTGAAAGACGTGTTGCACAACACCGCCGGGGTTACTTTTCAGGCGGCTGAAGGCGGGGAAGAAGACATCCGCCTGCGCGGTTTCTCGCTGGCCACCACCGGTGACATCTTTGTGGACGGCCTGCGCGACCCGGCTTTTTATGAGCGCGACACCTTCAACAGCGACCGCATCGAGTTGCTGCGCGGCTCGGCCTCGATGCTGTTTGGTCGTGGCTCCACCGGCGGCGCGGTCAACCAGGTCAGCAAACAGCCGCGTGCCATCGATGAAAGCGAAGTCTCCACCACCCTGGGCAGCCACAACTACCGGCGCATCACGGGCGACTTCAACCTCCAGACCGGTGAAAACGCCGCACTGCGCATCAACGCCATGGCCACCAAAGCCGATAACAACGGCGCTGGCAGCAGCATTGACAAAAAAGGCATTGCCGCCACTTACCGCTTTGGCATCGGCACCGCCGACGAGTTTTCGCTCGGCCTGTACGACTTGCAAAACAACAATGGCATGAACTACGGCATCCCGTGGATCAAGCCGACATCGACTGCTGCCGCCACAGGCACCAGCATCATCAACAAGTTCGATCCCAGCGCCTACTATGGCCTGGCCAGCGATTACAACGCGGGCAGCGCCGAGTACCTGACTGCCAGCCATACGCACCGTTTCCAGGATGACAGCGAGCTGAAAACCAGCATTCGAAAAGGCCGCTTTGAACGTGACCAGCGGGCCAACACCGTGCGCCTGGCTGCGGGAACCGGACTGAACAACCTGTCCGACGCCACCGTTCTGAACCGCAGTGCCAAACTGAAAATCCAGGATCTGGATGCACTCTATGTGCAAAGCGATTACAGCCGTAAATTTGAAGCCCTGGGCTACAAACACGAGTTACTGGCTGGCATTGACCTGGCCGACGAGAAGAAGAATGTTTACCGCGCCTCGGGCAGCACCAGCAACACCCCCACCAAAGTGGGTACGCCAGACGACGGCGTCTCGGTGAATGAGAGCTTGCGCACACTGAGCATCTCCAGCGCCTTCCAGGCCAACAACCTGGGCGTCTATGTGCAGGACATGGTTCAAGTGGCGCCGCACTGGAAAGTGCTGGCAGGCTTGCGCTACGACAGCATGCGCGGCACGTTTGACAACGTGTCGGCGGCTGGCATCATCACCTCGTCCTACCAGCAAACCATCGCGGACGTGAGCAAACGCGTGGGCGTTTTGTACCAGCCCAATGAATTCAGCTCGTACCACTTCTCGTACGGCACCTCGTTCAATACCTCGGCGGATACCTATTCCTACGGCACATCCAATGACCCTAAAGTGCAAGCACAATACGCCAACACCGACCCGGAGCAAAGCCGCAACATTGAAATTGGCGCCAAACTGGACACGGCGGACAGGCGTTTCACCACCCGATTGGCGATATTCCAGTCCACCAAGTTCAATGAACGCAACACCGACCCGGACTCGGCGGCAACGGCCCTGCTCTTGTCCGGGCAACGCCACACCACCGGCTTTGAAATCGACATCACCGGCCGTCTGACTGACAAATGGGAGGTCTATGGCTCCTACATGTGGATGCCGACGGCGGTGATTGACGTTGCCGCGCCGACCGCCCAGGCAGGTGAAAAACAGGGCGAGCGCCCAGCGTTAACGCCCGTTCACAGCGGCACGGTCTGGACGACCTACCAACTCACGCCCCAGCTCCGCGTGGGCAGCGGCATCAACTTCCGCAGCGAACAGGCGCCCAACCGCAACCCGGGCTGGCTGGCGCCCGGCTTTGCCACCGTCGATCTGATGAGCGAGTACAAGTTTGACGAGCGCTACACCGTCAAGGCCAACCTGAGCAATGTGGCCAACAAACTCTATGCCGACGCCCTGTACACGGGGCACTACGTCCCCGGTGCCGGTCGTATGGCACAGGTCACCCTGAACGTGAAGTTCTAACGCCTGCCGAAAGCCACCGCCATGCTGCTCCATCTTCCCAACATCCTGAGCGCCGATGAAGTGCGCCGCGCCCAGAACTTGCTGGCCGATGCCCCTTGGGGCGATGGTCGGCCCGGCGCTGGCGTGCAGGCAGCGCAAGTCAAAAACAACGAGCAGTTGCCGCATGACTGCGACGCCGCGCGCGAAATCCGCGCCATGGTGCTGCGCGGGCTGGAGGCCAGTCCGCTGTTTTTCTCGGCCGCCTTACCGAAAAAAGTGTTCCCTCCCCGCTTGAACCGCTACGGCGGTGACAGCAATTACTACGGCAACCATATTGACGGCGCGGTGCGCTACCAGCCCGATAGCGGCCAGCGGGTGCGCACCGACGTGTCATGCACCGTGTTTCTGTCGGAGCGCGAGGACTACGACGGCGGCGAACTCTGCATTGCCGACACCTATGGTGAACAGGCCGTCAAATTACCGGCAGGCCACATGGTGCTGTACCCCGGCACCAGCCTGCACCAGGTCAAACCCGTGACACGCGGCCACCGGTTGGCCTGCTTTTTCTGGATTGAAAGCATGGTGCGCAGCGACGAGCAGCGCCGCCTGCTGTATGAGCTGGACATGAACCTGCTGCGCTTACGTGAACGCCATGGCGAAACCAATGAGACCACCGGCCTGACCGGCTGCTATCACAACCTGCTGCGCATGTGGGCAGACACCTGAACCGGACATCAAGCATGGAATTTATCTCAACCCTGGGCACCAGTCTGGTGCTGGTACTCGGCTCGGCCTGGTGGATTTGCCGCAAATGATGAGCCGCAATGTTCTCATCGCAGGCAGCGTGCTCGCGTTGCATATCGCCGCGCTATGGGCCATGCAGACCGGTCTGCTGCGGCGTGCCGTGGAGCTGGTCGTGCCCGCTGAAATTCTGGTCGAATTCATGGCACCGCCCACGCCCAAAGTCGTGCCACCAGCACCCGCACCGCAAAAGCCAACGCCCGTCAAGCAGCCGGTCGCCAAGGCTCCGGTGCGCAGCGTGGCGCCCCAGCCCTTGGCGATTGCCGACACAACACCCACACCCAATGCACCAGCGGGCGTCATCGCCCCGGCACCCGTGGTCGCGCAGCAAATTGCCACGCCGGTGGCGGCAGCGCCTGCACCAGCCCGCGTGGAGTTGCCGTCCAGCGATGCCGACTACCTGCAAAACCCCAGGCCAGCCTACCCTCCTTTGAGCAAGCGCCTGGGGGAACAAGGCAAGGTGCTGGTGCGGGTGCTGATTGAATTGGACGGCAAGGCGAATAAAGCGGAGATCAAACAATCCAGCGGTTTTGACCGGCTGGATCAATCCGCGCTCGCCACCGTCTTGCGCTGGCGCTACGTGCCCGGCAAACGGGCGGGCGTGCCTGAAGCGATGTGGTTCAACGTGCCCATCAGCTTCGTTCTCGAATAATTTTTTTGTTTTTAGGAGTTTTTATGAATTCGCAACTTGGCTTGGTCAATGTCTGGACCCAGGGTGACTGGGTCACCAAAACGGTGGCCTTGATCCTGCTCACCATGTCGCTCGCGTCGTGGATGGTCATCCTCATCAAGGCGCTTGATGTTTTGAAATACAAAAAACTGGCAGGCCATGCCGAAGGGTTCTGGCACAGCGAAGACCTGCCCACCGGTCTGGCGCAACTGGGCGGCGACGCCAGCAACCCGTTTCGCCAGCTGGTGCTCGCCGGGCGTGAGGCCACAGCCCACCACCGCAACACCAAAGTGCAGTTGCACGACACGCTCGATGTCAGTGACTGGATCACGCGCAGCCTGCGCAACGCCATTGACGACAGCACCGCGCGCCTGCAAGCCGGTCTGGCGGTGCTGGCCTCGGTCGGCTCCACGGCGCCGTTTGTCGGCTTGTTTGGCACCGTCTGGGGCATTTACCACGCGCTCTTGGGCATTGGCACCTCGGGTCAGGCCACCATTGACAAAGTGGCAGGCCCGATTGGCGAGGCGCTGATCATGACCGCGCTGGGCCTGGCGGTGGCGATTCCGGCGGTACTGGGCTACAACGCACTGGTGCGCGGCAACAAGTCCATCCTGACCAAGCTCAACCGCTTCGCCCATGATTTGCATGCCTACTTTGTGACCGGCGCGCGGGTCGCCAGCGGCGATGGCAAAGTCGTTGTCATGAAGAAGGCGTAAGGGAGGCACCATGGCTTTTGGAACACAAGACGAGCCCGATGAGGTCATGAACGAGATCAACATGACGCCGCTGGTCGATGTCATGCTGGTGCTGCTCATCATCTTCATCATCACCGTGCCGGTGATGAAACATGCGGTCAACGTGGATTTGCCGCGTGCCAGCAATCAACGCCAAGAGAGCAAACCGCAAACCATCCAGCTGAGTGTGGATGCGCAGGGCAGCTACTACTGGAACGAGGCCAAAGTGGACGATGCCCGCCTGCCCGAACTGCTGCAGGCCGAGGCGGCCAAAGAGCCGCAGCCCGATTTGCACATCCGGGGCGACAAGGAGGTGCGTTACGAGCGCGTGGCGCAGGCCATGGCGGCAGCGCAGCAAGCGGGGGTGAAGAAAATCGGCTTCATCACCGAACCGAAAAACTGAGCCCGCAACGCCATGATGCACGCCAGTACGCCACTTGCCGACCCAGCGGCCCGCCTCGCCAGCACGGACTGCGTGCCAGCGAGCGCAACACCGTCAGAACCGACGCCCAGCGCCGAGTTGTTCAAAGGCGCCAAATCGGTGTTGATCGAACACAACGGCGCGCTCTACCGCCTGCAATCCACCAAGTTGGGCAAACTCATCTTGACGAAATAGGACCAGGCCGACCTCGTCAAGCCTCGGCCTTACAAGCCAATCGCCGCAATACCTACCTTGGCGATCTGGGCATCTTCGCTGGACTTGACGCCGCTGACGCCGACGGCACCCAAACACTGGCCGTCTTTCATGATCGGCACGCCGCCTTCGAGCAGGCCTTTGAGTTCCGGCGCGCTCAGGAAAGAGGTACGGCCGCCGTTGATCAGGTCTTCATAGACCTTGCTTTCACGGCGACCTAGCGCCGCCGTATTGGCCTTGGCAGGGGCGATGTGGGCTGAAATGGCGGGGGCGCCATCCAGCCGCTGCAACCACAGCAAATGGCCAC
>OFRD01000257.1_pt1 | contig 20407 bp, 16 predicted proteins | sample 1543041 | NCBI WGS metagenome assembly OFRD01 (sample SAMN07774234, study PRJEB24372) | wastewater metagenome | isolation source: Exp Tend CN 100WW | collected 2016-02
ACTGGGGCGCGCGCCAGCCCGCTAGCGCAGCGGACTGGGAAGCAGAGGCCGATGTCGAATTGTATTTGCAGCGCGCCGCCCTAGACCGGCGTGAGGTGGTGGGTCTCTTGATTGGCACTCCAGCGTGGGCGACAGATGGCGTGCCGGGTTCGGGCATACCACGCAATTTGTATAGCGCCGTTGATGACCCCGCAAATGTGTGGGCAAACTTTGTGCGCCGCACCGTAACCCAGTACGCCGGGACCGTGAACCATTGGATTGTTTGGAACGAGCCCGACATCGCGGCTGAAACTTCTGGTGCGCAGTTTGGCGGGACAGTGGATGACTACTACCAGCTGGTGAAGGTGGCCTACACCGTGGCCAAGGCGGCCAACCCGCAGGCAGTGCTGCATCTTGCAGGCCTCACTTACTGGCATGATGTGGAAAGCCGGCAGAAACTTTATTTACAGCGCTACCTGGAGGTTGCACGCCAGGATCCGGCAGCTCGCGCCAACAGATTTTATTTTGATGTGTTATCGCTTCACATTTACTTCCGCACAGAAAGCGTTTCCGAAATTATCGGCATTCACCAAAGCTTGCTGCGCAACGCTGGCATCGCGAAGCCGATTTGGGTGAACGAGTTAAATGCCCCGCCGATGGATGACCTGCAGTCGCCGTGGCCCGAGCCGCGTGTGGCACTAACACTGCAGCAGCAGGCGGACTTTATTTGGCAGGCGGTGGCGTTGTCGTTTTCGTCCGGGGCAGAGCGCGTCTCCATTTACCGCCTTGCCGATATTTTGAAGCCACCTGCAGGGCATGAGCCTTATGGTTTGTTCCGCGTGGATGGCTCGCCGCGCCCGGCCGCGCTTGCTTACCAGCAGGCCATTCGCTTGCTCAGTGGTTTCACCACCGTTGCTCAATCGCGCTCGGCTGCGGTGCAGGTGGTGGTGTTCAACCGGCCGGGCAGTGTAACGCGGGTGTTGTGGGCGCGCGGCGGTGATGCGGTAACTGTGCGCCTGCGCCAAACGCCGGGCACGCAAAGCGCGCAGCTCTTCAATGCGTTGGGCGAAGAGCAAGCACTGCCCGCGGGCCGGCTTTACCGGCTTGTGCTGGCGCCGGCATCCCGTGAGCCACACCACCAATATGCAGTCGGTGGTACACCGCTTATCTTGGTGGAGCAGCTGGCGCCCCCGCGCGCTGCAGGATAATCGGCGCGTGAGCAATTCCGTTGCGGTGCGGTTTATTACCGATGTTGCCGGCTGCCGGCATTTTCAATATGTGGAACAACAGGTGTGGCAGTGCGCCGACCTGGATGTTGCGCCGCATCACATCTTGATTACGGTTGCGCACCATGGCGGCTTGCTGCTTGGTGCTTACGCTGCGGATGGGCCTGTGCAAAGCGGCGGGATGGTGGGCGGACTGCTGGGCTGGCCGGGGCTTTCGCAGCAGCCGGACGGCAGTTGGCGCGCAAAACATTGCAGCCACCAAGTGGGCGTGCTGCCACGCTGGCAGCGGATGGGCGTGGCGCTGGCGCTAAAACTGGCGCAACGCGCGGCCGTGCTGGACCAGGGCATGACGGACTGGGTGACTTGGACGTACGATCCGCTGCGGCGCGCCAATGGCGTGTTCAATCTGCACCGGCTGGGCGGCAGCAGCTGCACTTACATCCGTGATTTTTATGGGCCGCTGACGGACGGACTGAATGCGGGCGCGCCCACTGACCGCTGTGAAGTGGACTGGCGGCTGCAATCTCCGCGTGCACAGGCGGCGGCTGCCGGAATTGAATCTGCAATTGACTGGCAGACCGCCGGCCTGCAGCGTTTGCTGCCGCCGCCGCACACACCGGCGCTGCTGTTCACGGCACCCGTGCTGGCTGTGCCGGTGCCGGATGATGTGGATGCGCTGCGCGTGGCGGCGCCGCAAGAGTTGCTGCCGTGGCGCGAATATATGCGCGCGGTGCTGGAGCACGCATTTGCAGCCGGCTATGTAATGCAAGACTGCATTTTGCTGCCAGCGCACGGCTGGCACTACATTTTGCAGCGCGCCGCTTAAAGCTGCGCCGCGGGCAGCGCCTTTCCCATCCGGCTGCCAAGCCAGGCAGTGGCAGCAGCCACCACCGCGCATAGTGCGCTGCCCCACAACAAATCCACCAGCGTCAAAAGCAGCGGCCAGTCCCGCATGATTGCGAGGTTGGTGAGGTCATAGGTGGCGTAGGTGAGCAATCCGAAGAACGCGCCGCGCAGCGCTGCGTGCAGCGGCGCATGGGCGCCGGGCAAGATTGCAAAGTAGAGCAGGCCCGCGATGAACAGCAGATAGAAGGCGCCGGCTGCGTAAAGGTTGGGGTCGGGCCGCATGTACTGGCCGATCTGCTGCTGGTAGAAGTTGCGCGCGAGCACAAGCAGCCAGAGCATGTCCAGCACCAGAAAGATGGCAAGTGCGGCAAAATAAAGTTTGATGTGGTGAACGCGAATCATCAGGCCTCCACGGCAAGGCGCGCGCGGTATTGCAATGCCTCGGCCAGGTGCGCCGGCAGAATTGCCTCGGCTTCGGCCAGGTCCGCAATGGTGCGCGCCAATTTTAATATACGGTGCACGGCGCGTGCTGAGAGCTGCAGCTGGCGCATGGCGGTGCGCACCAGAGCCATGCCGGTTTCATCCAGCGCGCAGTAGCGGCGCACTTCTGCAACGCGCATGTCTGCGTTGGTAAGCAGGTCGGTGCCGGCAAAGCGCGCTGCCTGCAGCGCGCGGCTGGCGCGCACACGGCTGCGCACCACCGCCGAGGGTTCGCCGAGGCGCGTGCTGGTCAGCTTGTCGTACTTGACGCGCGGCACTTCCACATGGATGTCGATGCGGTCCAGCAGCGGGCCGGAAATTCTTTTTTGGTAGCGCAGCACCGCGCCGGGCGCACAGGTGCACGGCTTTTCCGCATCGCCATGAAAGCCGCACTGGCACGGGTTCATTGCCGCCACCAGCTGGAAGTTGGCCGGGAAGGTGAGCGTGCCTTGCGCACGCGAGATAGTGACAACTTTGTCTTCCAACGGCTGGCGCAGCACCTCCAGCACGCGCTGGCTGAACTCCGGCAGCTCATCCAAAAAAAGCACGCCGCGATGCGCAAGCGAGATCTCGCCCGGGCGCGGCCAATTGCCGCCGCCCACCAGTCCGGCGTGCGAGATGGTGTGATGGGGCGCACGAAACGGGCGCAGGCGCACAATCGGCGAATCGTCCTGCAGCATGTCGGCGATGGAATACACGCGCGTTACATCGAGTGCCTCTTCAAAGCTGAGCGGCGGCAGGATGGAAGGCAGTGCGCGCGCAAGCAGGGTCTTGCCGGCCCCCGGCGGGCCGCTCAGCAGCACATTGTGTCCGCCGGCAGCTGCCACCTCCAGCGCGCGCTTCACATGCTCCTGGCCGCGCACCTCTGCAAAGTCCGTCAGGTTGGCAGGCAGCTCTTCATCGTCAGCGGGTGGCGCAGCTAGTTGATGCGCAATCACAGTTTCGCCCAGCAGGTGCGCCACCAGCCCCGCCAGATCGACGATGGGCAGCACCTCAATCCCGGGCACCAGCGCCGCTTGCAGTGCATCGCAGGCCGGCACATAAATGCGCTGCACATCCGTGGCGCGCGCCAGGGCCGCCATGGGCAGCGCGCCGCGCACATGGCGCACAGTGCCATCCAGTGACAGCTCACCCACAACGAGCGCATTTGCGAGGCAGTCCGGCGGCAGCTGATTTGTGGCGAGCAGTGCGCCAATTGCAATGGGCAGATCATATGCCGGCCCTTCCTTGCGGATGGAGGCGGGCGCAAGATTGACAGTCAGGCGGTGTGCCGGCACATCCAGCCCGCTGTTTTTTATGGCTGCCTGCACGCGCTCGCGCGACTCTTGCACGGCGGTATCGGGCAGCCCGACGATGATGAACGAGCGCAAGCCGCGGCTTTCGTAATCAACCTCCACTTCGATGACAACGGCCTCCATGCCAACGACGGCGCACGAGTTGACTTTGGCGAGCATGAAAGTGTTGCGCGGCAGTGGTTACAAAATGCAAAAATGCGTTGGGCGGGCAAGTGCAAGCATTTGCGTCTCGCTAAGCCGGGCGCTCATACTGCCACAACGGTTGCTTCTAACCACGCCGTTTCTAAGAATAAAATGAACATTCACGCAAATGTCCGCATAAAAATTGTATTACTGTCGAATCCAAATTTGATTGTAGATACGGCCGTACGCAGGATGATTTTCGAACGCTTCAGAATGGCGCTTTTGATGCAAGACTAGGCCTGCGGTCGAAAGGGCGTTGGTTATTCTTCCCGTCTCGGATGGAAAATCATCGTTTGTCTCGACTAATACGCTTTTGACGCTCCGCAATATCGCCGCACCAGCTTCAAGAATTTGGGGCTCAATTCCGTCCACATCTAGTTTTATAAAATCTGGCGGTGCCACCCCCAACTTGCCCACCACATCGCTCATTGTTAGGCCGATTGTTTGAAACCGAAAAGTTTCCTTTAATCGGTTGCCGTCAAGAAACAAATTATGACCAAAACTAGACTCGGCGCCGCCCCACTCTGTGGTGGTCATTTGCATGTGGCTTGCACCAATGCTGTCGCTCAACGCAATCGGCACGATGCATATTTGATCTGTTAGCCCATTGAGGAAAATATTTCGCGCGAGCATTTCTAGGTTGAACACTGATGGCTCGAATGCGTACACGCGACACTGTCTCCGCTTGGCGGCATACACTGAGTACAAACCCACGTTGGCCCCAATGTCCCACAGCGTCGAACCGCGTGGCATAGAGTCTAGCCACTCGAGGGTTTCGGGTTCTTTTGTTGCGAAAGTCTTGGCCCTAAAATCACCAATGATGTTGGGAATTGAAAGTGTGAGAGTTATGCCATCGTGATGCACCGTAGCGGTGTGATCCATGGCCCCGTTCACAATTTGATTGTGAATATAGCGACCGATCCCGGACTTGCGGCTTGCGGTCACAATTGCGGCGAGTACTGATTGAGCTGAGCGCTTAAGTTTGGGATTCATTTCTCTCCTTTAGTTGGCAGCAGTGAGCTGCCTTTTTGGGGTGCTTATGCAGCGGCGAACAGTTCAATGTGAGATTTTTGTCGCCAAGAAACGCCAATCCGAAATTACGTATGCTACCTGGGCTGAAAGCATGCGCGTTCACGCCGGGCGCTCATACTGCCATAGCGGGCGGGTTCCGGTATCCACTCCGCCATCCACATTTAGCACTTGGCCGGTTACCCAGCCGGCTTCGCTGCTTGCCAGATACAGTGCGGCGTGCGCAATGTCTTCCGGGCGGCCGGTGCGCGCCAGGCCGGCAACAGCCTGCACGGGGCCGTCCGCCAGGGGCGCACGGATCAGCCCCGCGCCGATGCAGTTGACGCGAATCTCATCTGCGTAAAACTCCTTGGCGAGTGACTGGGAGAGCCCGATGAGGCCGCCCTTGGCTGCGCCGTACGCCGGGTTGCCTTCCTGGCGCACAGAGAAGCTGGCTGCAACGGTAACGATGGCGCCGCCGCCGCGCAGGTGCGGGCGCGCAGCTTGGGTGACGTGGTAGAGGCCGTCGAGTGTGTTGCGCAGCGCCAGGTGCCAGAATTCCAAATCAACTTCAGCGTACTCTTTGGCTGCAGTGAAGAATCCGCCGGCGCCGAAGTACAAAATGTCGAGCCGGCCGTAGGCGTTGATGACTTGCTGGACTGTGTGCTGTGCCGCAGCCCCATCTGCCAGGTCGGCACTTAGTGCCAGCGCAGTCCCGCCCGCTGCGCTGATGCGCTGCGCCGTTTCCATGCCTTTTGTTTCGTCGCGGGCGACGACGGCAACGCGCGCGCCGTGCTGCGCAAAGAGCAGCGCGGTTGCGCGCCCCATTCCGGGCCCCGCGCCGGCCAGCAGCGCAACCTTGCCTTGCAGGCGCATCTCAGGCACGCTGTGCTCGGGCTTGCTCGCGGCGCATCCGTCCGCAGCGCCTGCTCATGGCTGCGCCAGGGCGGCGCGCAGCGCTGCCACAAATTGCTGCGGGTCAGCCACGCTCAGCAAAACAGAGTAGCCAGCGCTGGTGGGCACAAGCGCCACGCGCTCCGGGTTTGTTATGAACAGCAAGCCCCATTCCCCGTTCCTAAGCTTGAACCAGCCGCTTTTGTAGCCCGGCACGGCGATGCCGTTGATGCGCCACTTGGGTTGCAGTTGTGGCTCCCGCGCCAGATCGATCGGGCGCAGTGCAGCAGCTTGAATGCTGGCGGCTGGAACAAGGCGGCCGTATAGGTCGCCGGTCACTCGCAAGCCGGCACTGGAAACTTGAAAGCGCGCATTGCGCGAGGCAAAGGCAGGCGCCAGCACCAGGCCTGCCACGCCAAGCAGCAGCAGCGCAATCAAAACAACGCTAATGACAGTTGAGCTGCTGGCCGGCACAATTTTGAACTCGGTGTTCATGGTCACCCCGTAAATCTGGTTGTTAAAACGCAGGCATTGAATCGCAGCCAACGATAGTGCACCGAGCGTGACGGTCGCACACAACCAGAAATAAGTATCGACATCAAGACCCGGCACCCAAAATCCAATTTAGGCACCGGCCACTGTTGCTGCACCCGTTGCGAGCAGGCACCAGCCCGCGTATTGGTTGGAAGCGCGCCACAGTTTTGCACTGCTCAGGGTCTTGGATGTGCGGAAGCCGTACCAGTGGTTGGGCGGCACGTGCCCCAGAATCAGCGGAATGGAGAGCGCGGCCAGCAAAATTCCCGCTTCGCCATACCACCCCCACAGCGTGCGCATTGCATAACTCCCGGTTGGCGCCGCGCTGCCTACAACGGAACGCGTACTGCGCCGCCGTCGAACATTACGGCTTGGCCATGCACATACGATGCGGCCGGCGATGCGAGCCATGCCAGTGTGCGCCCAAATTCTTCAGGGGTTCCCATGCGGCCCAGTGGAATGCCAGCCACAACCTTCGCAGCCTCCGCGGCGGGTGTGCTGTGGTTGGCAGCTGCGCGCTCGGCCAGCAGCTGATCGATGCGCTCGGTTTGTGTAGAGCTGGGGTTGAGCGAGTTGACGCGAATGCCGTGCGGCCCCAGTTCAAAGGCCAGTGACTTGAGCAGGCCGATGACTGCCAGCCGGATGGAGTTGGACAGGATCAGGTTGTCCACCGGCTGCTTCACCGAAGCGGACTGAATGGCAACGATGCTGCCGCTTGCGCGCTGCAGCATGTGCGGCACAACCGCGTGGCACAAGCGCACCGCGCTCAGCAGCGTCAGCTGCAGCGCCTGCTCCCACTGCTCAATGGTAAGCGAGAGGAAGCTGCCGGGCGGCGGACCGCCGGCGTTGATTACAAGAATGTCAATCTGCCCGAAGCGCTCGATGGTTGCCGCCACCATTCGGACAACATCAGCGGCCACGCTAACATCGCCGCGGATGGCCAGCACTTGTGCGCCGGTGGCAGCGCCAATCTCGGCAGCGGCTGCCTCCACTAATGCGCTGCGCGCACTGATTGCAACATGCGCGCCCTCCGCAGCCAGCGCCATTGCAGATGCGCGCCCCAAACCCTTTGAGGCTGCGGTTACCAGCGCCACCTTGCCGCGCAGTTCAAGATCCATAAGTTCGCTGTGCTAATTCGCGATTTGTGCCGTCATTTAAAAACGTTGCGGTACAGCAGCGCTGCGCCGGCAGCACCGGCCAGCGGTCCCGCAAAATAAATCCACAGCTGGCTCAGGTCGCCGGTTAGCAGCGCCGGGCCAAAGGTGCGCGCCGGATTGAGCGACGCGCCTGTCAGCGGACCGCCCATTAAAATTGCGAACGTAAGTGTCAGGCCAATTGCAACGCCCGCAAGGTTGCCGGCTTTGCCACTCACGGCCGTATTGAATACTGCGTTGGCGAGAAAGAAAGTAAGGATGGCTTCAACCACAATGCCTTGCGACACCGTGACACCGGGCGCAAGCAAAGTTGCGCCGAGCCCGGACTGCGCACCGAGCACAAAGCGCAGCGCCACCGCCGCAACCGTTGCGCCCGCAAACTGCGCCACCCAATACCCGGCTGCTTTCGCAAGCGGAATCTCGCCGGCCACCCACAGCCCAAATGTAATCGCGGGGTTCACGTGCGTGCCGCTAATGTGGCCATAAGCATATGCAAAACCCACAATCACCAGGCCGTGCGCCAGCGCCACGCCCACCAGTCCGCCAACACCAAGTGCGCCGGCACCGGCTCCAATAAAAATGAGAGCAAACGTTCCAATAAATTCTGCGGTGAGAGATTTCGTGTTCATGAATAAAAATGTGGCTCCTGTTTAGGCGCGTTGATTTTACCCGACAAGCGCTGCCAGAATATAAGCTGGCTGCCAGTCACGCAAGTTTGCGATGTCTATGTTTCTGCGCGCTGTGCGGCGGGGTCTGCAACACTTACTGCCCGGTGTGTTGGCGTCGGCGCTGACAGCATTGAGAGCGGTTTTCCGTGGTGGAGCCTCTCCCGGGCGCGCTGCTGTGGCCTTGGTATCCCTCAGCGCTTCTTGCGGCGATTGCAGGCACGCACCAGCAGTTGTCAGCTGCGAGAACGCCGCTGATATACTCCCTACAACATGGGCGCCAATCAAAAACTGCCCGAAACAATCAAGCATGTTGCGCCCGTATGGTCGCGCGGCGCGGCACTGCTGGCGGAGCGCGGCGAGGGCGCATACCTTTACACCAGTGACGGCCGGCAGTGGCTGGACTTTACCTGCGGCATTGGCGTCACCAACACCGGCCACTCGCATCCCGCGGTGGTGGCAGCCATCCAGGCCCAAGCCGGCCGCCTGCTGCATGCGCAGGCCAACATCGTGTATCACCAGCCCATGCTCGACCTGATCGAGCAGTTGCTCACAATTGTGCCCGCACCGCTGGACCAGTTTTTCTTCAGCAACTCTGGCGCGGAAATCAGCGAAGCTGCAGTGAAGCTGGCGCGCCAGGCCACACGCCGGCCGAACATCATCGTCTTTCAAGGTTCGTTTCATGGCCGCACAAACCTGACGATGGCCATGACAACATCAAAGACAATTTACCGCGCTGGCTATCAGCCGCTGGCCGCGGGCGTGTTTGTCACGCCGTACCCTTATAGCTACCGCTACGGCTGGGATGACGAGGCGACGACCCAGTTTTGCCTGCGCGAGCTGCACCACTTGCTCAAGACGCAGACTGCGCCGGACGAGACGGCCGCCATCATCATAGAGCCGGTGCTGGGGGAGGGCGGTTATGTTGCGCCGCCGCGTGCTTTTGTGGAGGCGCTGCGCGCCATCTGTGATGAACACTGCATTTTGTTTATTGCAGACGAGGTGCAGTCCGGGTTTGGGCGCACCGGGCGCTGGTTTGGCATTGATCACTTTGGCGTGGTGCCGGACATCATGATCATGGCCAAGGGCATTGCGTCGGGTCTGCCGCTGTCCGCTCTGGCGGCTTCAACGCAACTGATGGCGCGCTGGACGCCGGGCTCGCATGGCGGCACCTATGGCGGCAATGCGGTTGCGTGCGCAGCGGGGGCGGCCACTGTGCGCGCCATGCGCACGGAGCGCATGATTGAAAACGCTGCGGCGATGGGGCAGGTACTGCAGACCGGCCTGCGCCGCCTGCAAGAGGAGCATCCGTGCATCGGCGATGTGCGCGGCTTGGGCCTGATGGTGGGCACCGAGTTCACAACCGCGCAGCGCGAGCCGCACACCGCGGCAGCCAAGGCGGTGGTGAAGCAGGCGTTTGAGCATGGCTTGCTGCTGCTCACGTGCGGCACCTATGACAATGTGGTGCGCTGGATCCCGCCGCTGATTGTGTCCGAAGCGCAGATCAAGCACGCGCTTGAAATCTTTGAGACCAGCTTGCAAGAAACGGCTGTTGCATGAGTGCGATTAGTGGCTGAACAACAACCGCCGCGTGGCGCACGCATGGCGCCGTTTTGGGGAACCGTGCTGGCTGTGGCGGCGGGTGCACTGCTGCCTTTTCTGGCGTGTGGCGGCGTGCTGGCAGCCATGCTTGCGGCGGGCCGCATTGTGCCGGGCGCTGCGCGCAGTGTGGGCAGCGGCCCGGCGGTCGCCATCATTCACGTGCGCGGTGTCATTCTCTCAAGCGCTGGCGCACTGGATAGTTCTGCAGCAAACGCGCAAACGATCATCAAACATATTCGTGACGCGGCCAAAAACGCAGATGTGCGCGCCATCTTGCTGCGCGTAGAGTCGCCTGGCGGCAGCGTGGTGGCCTCCGATGAGATTTACCATGCGCTTAACCAGGTTGACAAGCCGCTTGTGGTCAGCATGGGTGAGCTGGCTGCGTCCGGCGGCTATTACATCAGCGCCAATGCGGACTGGATTGTGGCCACGCCCAACACACTCACCGGATCAATCGGCGTGATCAGCGAGTTCATCAGCCTTGAGGGTCTGTTGAATGACTACGGCGTGAGCGCCACCACAATTGCAACTGGCAAGCGCAAAGATTTTGGCAGCATGTTCCGCAATATGACGGCTGAAGAAAAAGTGTACTGGCAGGCAACCGTCGACGAAATTTTTGCCAGCTTTGTGGACCTGGTTGCGGCGGGGCGCAAGCTGCCGCGCGCACAGGTGCAGGCGCTGGCGGACGGCAGTGTGTATACCGGCCGGCAGGCGCTTGCCAACGGTCTTGTAGACGAGCTGGGCTATGAGCAGGAAGCACTGCGCAAGGCTGCCGAACTTGGCGGCATCACCGGCGACCCGCGCACGATTGAATACTCTGACGAGCCGAGCTGGCTGCAATTGCTGCAGGGCCTTTCCGGTCGCAGCGCGCTGCCCAGCCGGGCGGAAGTGCTCTCGCTGTTGAGCGTGCCCGCGCTGCAGATGCGCTGGGCTGCCCCGTAATTTTCCCCCGCAGGTATATTTACTTCCATGACCAGCGCAGCCCGCATCCATGTAGAAGCCTTGGCCGGCGCAATTGGTGCGCGCGGCAGTTGTACCCCGGAAGAAGCGCGCGGCCACGCGTACTGCTCCAAAGCGCTCAGCGAGATGGGCTATGCGCCGCACACGGAAACATTCCGCGCGCCGCTTTCAGTCTGGATGCCGTACGCGCTTGCCAGCGGGCTGGCCTTGCTGGCGGCTTTTTTGTTTTACACGCAGGGCGGGGCGGGCGCGCTTGCGGGAGCGGCGCTGATGCTGCTGGTGGTGAGCTCAACATTTTTGCAGCTTGCCCATCGTGATAATGCGCTGCGCTGGCTGCTGCCCACCGGTGAAAGCCAGAATGTGTGGGCGCAATGCCAGCCTGCACAAACAGCTGCCGGCACGGTGGTGTTTGTGGCGCACGTGGACACGCACCGGCACGCCTGGGTGATGAGTGCCAGTGGCCCGTTCCTGCTGCTGCGCACGCTCAGCACGCTTGCACCCGCTGCTTACATTGGCCTGCTGCTGGTTTGCATTGTGCGCTTGTTCGCCCCCTTGCCGGAGCTGTACCCAATCTCATTGGTGCTGGCCGCGCTGGCGCTGCCGGTGTTTGGACTCGCCCTGTGGCCGGACTTCACGCGCTTTGTGCCGGGCGCCAATGACAATGCCAGCGGAGTTGCAGCGGTGCTGGAGTATGCGGCGCGTTTGCGCGTGACGCCGCTGCGCAGCACGCGCGTCATCTTCTTGTTTACCGGCTGTGAAGAGGTGGGCGCTTTCGGCGCAGCGGCATTCGCGCGCCAGCACCCCGAGCTTTCCGACGCCAACTATCTGGTGGTGGATAACATTGGCGGGCGCGATACGCACCCGCACTACTTGCTTTCTGAAACGCTGCTGACCGCGCTGCACCCGGATCCGGCGCTGCTGGCGGTTGCTGAGCGCGTTGCCGCAGAGCATGCGTCGCGCCCCATCATGAGCCGCCACTTGCAAGCCAGCTTCACCGACCTCACACCATTGGCCCTTGCCGGCCGGCGCGCCATCGCGTTTGTCAGCTATCGCGCGTCCGATGGAATGATTCCAGATTGGCATCAGCCCACAGACACCGTGGCGCGCATGGATTGGGACGCATACGCGCGCACGCGCGAATATGTTTGGAGTGTGCTGCAGGCGCTCGACGAGCGCGGCTAACTTATGAGGACTAAGGCGAGCGCGGCGCCGGAACAGTGGCGCGCTTGCAAGGCGGGGCGTCAGCTAATTTATGCTGTTGCGTTCGCGCAGGATGCCTACTCCGGGCCGGCCACCGCCAGTACGTGGCGCTGCGGCTGCAAATAGCGCCGCGCTGCGGCGCGCAGTTCCGCGCGCGTTAGCGCAGCAATTATGCCAGGCACGCGCTGCAAATAATCCAGCCCCAGGCCGAACAACTCCATTGACGCCAGGGCACCAGCCACGCCTTCATTGCTTTCCAGCTGCAGGGGCAGCATGCCAATAATCTGTGACTGGTTTTCCGCCAGCTCCTCCACTGTCACTAGCGTGCTGGTCATGCGCTCCGCTTCGCGCATCATCAGCTTCACAGTCTTGTCCACGTTGGCGGGGTTGACGCCCGCCAGCATGCGCCAAGTGCCCGGCCCAAAGCTGGCATTGATGCGGCTGAGCGAGTAGTAGGCCAGCCCGGCGCGGTTGCGCACGCTTGCGCCCAGCCGCCCGTACATTCCAAAGACGCCAAGTATGTTGTTGGCCACCCGCGCCGCCTGATAATCAGCGTCGGCGCGGCGCGGACCCAAAAAGCCAAGCACCACATCAGACTGCGTCTTGCCGGCAACCGGCATGCGGCGCGTCACCGGTGCGCTGGGCGCTGTGGCGCCGGGAGCTGCAGCGCGCGCAGTCTGCTGCGGATTTTTCCAGCCGCCAAAGTAACGCTCCACCAAAGCCACCGCAGCCTTCACGGTTACGCCGCCCACAATCACCAGCGTCATGCCGGCTGGCCCGTAATGCGCCGCGTGATATGCACGCAGGTCCGCGGCTGTGATGGCTTGCACCGTGTCGGGATAGCCGTCGTCTTCATAACCGTACGGATGCTCCGCGCCGTACAGCGCGTCATAAAAAGCCATCGCTGAAACTGCGCGCGTGTCGTGTGCGCGCAGCGCAAGGCTGGTGAGGATTTCGCCGCGCACGCGCTCAATATGGTCAGCCGGAAAAGTTGGCGCTTGCAGCACCGCCGCGCCAAGCTCCAGCAGCAACTCCAGGTCTTCGGCCAGCGCCTTGCCGCCAACGCTTAGCGTGTGCACGCCGCTGGAGAACCCAAGGTTTGCGCCAGCCGCCTCCAGCCGCTCATAGATTTCGTCAAAACTAAACTGCGCGCAGCCGCGCTTGAGCATGTCTGCGGTAAAGCTGGCCAGGCCCGCGCGCGCACGCCCCTCATAAATCGCACCGGCTTGCAGCGCGCCGTCCAGCACCACAGACGGGCTGCCCGGGTTCTCGCGCACCAGTACGGTGATGCCGTTGGGCAGCACAACGCGCGTGGTGTCGTGCGGGCCGGGCAGCGCTGCAAGATTTAATTTGGAGGGTGCCAAAGTTTTTTTGTTGGGCATGCGATGATCGCGCTAGCGCTGCGCCAGCGGTAGTTGCAAAGTTTGCGGCTGCTTCACTTGCTGGCTGCTGCCGGCCCGCTGGCAGCCGGCCGGTAGTTGCCCACAATGCGATTGGTGCGCGCAAGATAGCGCTTGGCAACGCGGTGCACATCTTGCGCGGTGACAGCCATCAGCCGCGGCAGGTAATTGGCAAACCATGTATGGTCATCAAGTATTTCTGCAAAGCCATACCAGAAACCCAGATTGGAAACACTTTCAGCGCTGTAAGCAAAGACCGCTTTGGCCTGCTTGGCTGCTTTCGCAAGTTCTGTGGCTGTGGGCGCCTCCGCCACAATGCGGTCAAGCTCCGCATCGAGCGCTGCTTCAACTTCTTCCGGCGTGCGGCCGTCACGCACCACGCAGGAGATTCCATAGAGGTACGGGTCTATTGTTGCGGAGATGCCGCCGCTCACATTTACAGCCAGCTCTGTCAACACCAAGGCGCGGTACAGGCGGCTGGTTTTGTTGCTCAGCCCGCCGCCAAAAACGTTCAGCGAATTTCCGCCCGCCAAAATACTGTCGAGCATCACCAGCGGCAGGAAGTCCGGGTCGCGCGCGCCCGGAATGTGGTACGCAACTTCAAGAAACGCAGTTTGTCCGTCGCCGGAAAGATGCACGCGGCGCTCCCCACGCTGTTCAGGTTCGGCGCGGGCAAAAAGCCGTGGCGCGTTACCCGCCGGAATTTTTCCAAACAACTCGCGGATGCGCGCCAGCATTTGGGTTGCGCGAAAATCTCCAACCGCCACAACGATTGCATTGCTGGGCACGTAATGTTCGCGGTAGTGCTCATACAAGTCCGCGCGCTGCATGCTCTCAATGTCCGTCTGGTCACCCAGCACTTCATGATGATAGGGATGCACGCGGAACGCCGCAGCCTGCAGCTCTTCGCCCAGCAAAAACATCGGGCTGTTCTCCGCCCCCTGGCGCTCTGAGATTATGACGGTGCGTTCCGAGTCCACATCCGCCGGTTTGAAGCTGCTGTTGCGCATGCGGTCTGCCTCTAAGCGCAGCGCCAGATCAATATCGCTGGAGGGCATAGTTTCGTAATATGTGGTCCAGTCTTGGGAGGTCATTGCGTTCCACACACCGCCGGTGCGTGAAACAGAGCGCTCCAGCGCATCGGCCGGGAAGCGCGCTGTGCCTTTGAAAAGCATGTGCTCCACCCAGTGCGAGGCACCAGTGCGCCCGGTGCGCTCGTTGCGTGAGCCGACGCGGTACCACACCCAAAAGCTCACCACCGGAGCGGTGTGCATTTCGCGCAGCAAGACCGTCAGGCCGTTGGCCAGCCGCGTCTTGTGCACCAGCGGCTTAGGTTTGCTCTTCAGTTTTGCCACTGCCGTCGTAGCCGCGCCCGACGCCGCGGTAATTGAATCCGTGCGCCTTCATCACGCCGGCAGCGTACACATTGCGCCCGTCAACCAGTATGTTGTTGCGCATCGCCTTTAACATGCGCGCAAAATCCAGCTGTTTGAACTCGTTCCACTCGGTCACCAGCACAAGCGCATCGCAGCCCTCAGCCAGCTCGTAAGGGTTTTCGGCGTAGTGCAGGGCCGGCGCAGCCCGCCGGGCGTTTGGCATGGCCACAGGGTCATACGCGCGCACGGCGGCGCCCGCCGCCAGCAGTTCGGCGGCAATATCCAGTGCGGGTGCATCGCGAATGTCGTCAGTATTGGGCTTGAACGCCACACCGAGCAGGCCAATGGTCTTGCCCTTCAGGTGGCCGCCGAGCAGTTCACGCAGCTTTGCGCCGACCTTGCGGCGCGCATCAGCGTTGATCTCCATCACAGAGTTCAGCAGCTGCGGGTGGCGCCCCTTTTCGCTGGCCATGTGTGCCAGCGCCTGCACATCCTTGGGAAAACAGCTGCCGCCGTAGCCAATGCCGGCATCCAAAAAGCTGGCGCCGATGCGCTTGTCATATCCCATTCCAATTGCCACCTCTTTCACATCTGCGCCGAGCGCCTCGCAAATGTTTGAGATTTCGTTGATGAACGAAATCTTGGTGGCCAGAAAAGCATTTGAGGCATATTTGATCATCTCAGCCGTGCGCAAATCTGTGACGACGATTGGTGCGCGCAGCGAAAGGTGCAGCTGCGCCACACGGTCCGCAGCCTCGCTGTTCAATGACCCCAGCACGGTGCGGTGCGGGCTCATGAAGTCCGCAATTGCGCTGCCCTCGCGCAAGAACTCCGGGCAAGACACCACCCAATAATCAATAGGCTGCGGCTGGTGTTCGCGCAAAATTCCCGCCACCCAGTCTCCGGTGCCCACTGGCACGGTGGATTTGTTGACGATGATCAGCGGGGCGCGCATATTGCGCGCAACATCAATCGCCGCTTGGCGCACATACTGCAGGTCAGCCTCGCCGTCCACGCCCGATGGCGTTCCCACTGCAATGAACGCAAATTCTGCGCCAGCCAGCGCTTCGGGATAACTTGTAGTGAAGCGCAGGCGGCGCGCATCAACATTGCGCTGCACCAACTCAGCCAGGCCCGGCTCGAAAATTGGCAGCTGCCCGCGGTTCAGGTTGGAAACGCGTTCAGGGTCAATATCAACGCAGCAAACATTATTGCCGAGGTCGGCGAAGCAGGTGCCTGTGACCAATCCCACATATCCACACCCGATGACGGTAATATTTTTCATTTAGGACTTGTTGAAATTATTTGCGCGATGATACCACAGCAGAAATTTGACGATGGCAAGCCTATAATGGCATTGGCAAGAGCCGGGCATTAGCGCGCGGTGTTTGCGCAAATATTCCGGCCCCGAGCTTTCATCATGTTTGAAATCCTGTTTCTTGGAACCTCGGCCTCGGCCCCATCCGTGCATCGCGGGCTGGCTGCCAATCTTGTGATGCATCAGGAGCACCGCTTTCTGGTGGATTGCGGCGAGGGCACCCAGCGCCAAATTCTGCAAAGTGGCTGCGGCTTCAAGCGCCTCGACAAAATCCTCATCACGCACGGGCACCTTGATCACATTCTCGGCCTTGGTGGTTTGCTTTCAACCCTTACGCGCTGGGAAGCGGTCGAGAAGGTGGAGATCTGGGCTGGCAAATCGGCGCTGGAGCGCATCCGCGATCTATTGTTTCAAGTCGTATTTCGCGGTGAGCGTGCGCAATTTAATATTGAACTGATCCCGCTGGAAACCGGGGTTGTGTTTGATAACAAGTTGTTTTCGGTGCACGCGTTTCCAGTCAGCCATCGCGGCCCGGATTGTTTTGGTTTTGTTTTTGAGGAGAAGGAGCATCGCCCATTCTTGAATGACCGCGCCGATGCACTGAACGTGCCCTTTGGCCCGGAGCGCAGCCAGCTTGTACGCGGGCTGCCGGTAACGCTGGCTGACGGCCGCTTGGTGCTGCCGGAGGATGTGCTTGGCCCCGTGGTTTCCGGAACCAAACTTGTGTATGTTGGCGACGCCGGCCGCACAGATAACCTGGTGGAATACTGCCAAAGCGCGGATGCACTGGCGATTGAGGCCACTTACATTGAGCAAGAGCGCGATCTTGCAAAGAATTTTCAGCACCTTACGGCGCAGCAGGCAGCCACACTTGCAGCGCAGTCCGGTGTGCAGCAGCTGCTGCTCACGCACGTATCGCGCCGCTATCGCGAGCGTGACATTCTGGCGGAGGCACAGGCCGTCTTCCCGAATGTTTCCATTGCGCGCGACATGGATCAGGTGCAAGTGCGCCGCCGCGCCGATGTTTCGGCGTGACAACTAGCGTTGCTCCTGGCGCGAGCCTGGCATGAAAATCCCTGCGCTGCCTCAAAGCTGGACCAGACCCGCTAACAACGCACACTTTCTTCGAACAGCAGTGATGCTGTTGTTTGCGCTAATTTTTGGGCAGATAGTTTATTGGCAGCCGTTCTTTGGCGTGATGGATGACGCCGGCTACTTGTCTGGCATGCTGCCCGCAATGCGTCAGAGCGGGCTGTGGGCGGCAATGCTGGAGTGGGGCGGTGCGGGCGCGGCTTCATGGGGATTCTTTCGGCCAGTTCACCCGCTAATGGTTTGGCTGCTGTATTCCGTTGGTGAGGCTTACGGCCCGGTTGTTTTCTACTTGTTCAACGGCGTGATTGTGTCGCTGGCGTTGTATCTGAACGCAACTATTTTTGCGCGAATATGCGGGTTGGACCGCTGGCAAATTCTGCTCGGTATATTGGCATTCCCGTATACGATTGACTTGTTCATGCACCCGAGTTTGCAAGAGAAGCCGGTGCTAATTTTTGGCGCCTTGCTCTTGTTTGCCGTGTTCAACTTGCGCACGTCGTTTGCAATGCAGATCGCCGCAATTACTTTGTGGGCAGTATTTGGCATTGCATCCAAGCCGCAATTCTTAATCTATTTGGGAATGGCTGCGCTTGCGTTGGTAACACGTGAGCGGCTGGCGTCGTGGCGTGGACGCTGGACACTCCTCTATTTGGTTGTGCTGTGCGTCGCTGCCGCAGCGCTGGTCGCCGCATACGGCATGCGCGGCGGCTACACGTCTGGCGGCTATAGCACAGCCAATGCAATCACGAACGCCAAAACTGTTTTCGGGATGTTCTATCTCGCAATGATTGCAGTTGGCGGCGTCAGATTATTCTTGCCCGCGTGGCGCGCAAAATCAGCCTCGAACCTTTTGCCTCTCGCAGGCATCATTGCATTCACGGTAATGCTGCTGCCGTGGATGCTCTTTCATGGCTATATTTTGTCGGTTTCTGCACCACTGGTTGCCGTGCTCGCGCTGCAAATTGTGCCGCGGCCGTTGCGGCTTAGCAATGTAGCCCTGGTTGCCTTGGTTGTGCTCGCGGCCGGTATGAGCACCTATCGCACCGCGTCCATTTTCTCCAAGCTGGGGGATATCCGCTATTTGGTGAACCATGGCCGTGAGTTCAGCGCCGCCGGGATCACTGAGGTGGCCGTGCCGTGTATGGAAGGCAGTGCGGCAATCAACTGGTATTTATCGGTGTTTGGTGGCGCAAAGCTTTCGGCTTACTACCTCAAACCGGACATGGCGGTGGACAACCAGGTACTTTTCTACGCGCGCGGTATGTGCCCGCTTTCACAACAGCAACTTGAGGAAGTCGCTACCTGCGCTGAGCAACCATTCTATTCTGGGCCACTGCCCGGCGGTTTCAAACTTGCCCGCTTTAGATGTGCAGGGTAGGAGTTGGGCGGTTACTGCGGCTACTGCGGTGCCTGCTTTAGAAGTTAGAAGGGTGATGGTGGTTCTGGATTGCGCTCGGCAGTGTTAGCTTGCGCCCGCTCGGGCGCATCCCTGATAATTTTCTCGAGCACCCGGAAATCCATAGGTACGTAAAATCGGCTGCAATAGTCAACTAGCTCTGCACGATCTTGTTCGGTGGCGCCATTGATTGTGTCACCAAGGGTGCCGATCACTTCCGCAAATTCTTCCGGGGTTCGGACAATGAACTTTCCCTTCTCAATTTCATATAGTGGGTCAATCGTCATTTCACCACGTATCTGAAGATATATTGGAGTTAGCCCGCCCATTATGGCTTGGACAACGGCGGTTGTTCCACGGTAAAGCGCTAAATGGCATCTCCCGATGTCCTCTTCGAGGGTTCTATCTGAAAGCTCGATGTTCGGTGTTCGCTCCCGAAGGCGCCGGTTGCGTTTCAAGAGGGTCTTGAAGGAAATAAGGGGATGTAGTCGCCAAACAAAATTAATGTTTGGTAGTGCGCGGGCACAGTCGAGTGAAAATGCAAACAACAGGTGACATTCACTTTCAATTCCTTCCGGAAGCACCACACATCCAACGCGTTCAACGTTGGTAGGATCTCTTGTGGCAGCACTTTTGATGTTGCTATTCGCCGGCGTCTTAGCGATGCGAGTTGACCCTAGGACCGAGATCGGAATCCCTCCTAGCGTGTTCGAGCCTAGTAGTTGGCTTTGCGCTACTACACCCGCAGTTAATACATAATCCGGATTGTATTTCGGCGCAAGTTTGCGGCGGATAGCGTGCTGATTTTGAAAAATTGCGGAGTGTTGGTAGCCTATACAGGTAATCTTGGGTAGCACGCTCCGAGCCGCGTAGAACGCGATCCGCTCGTAGGCATGTCCCTCGTGAGTAACTACTAATGCTTTGGGTTGCAGCTTTTGAACAAGCATTGCTACCTGATACCCAATCCGTAAGTTACCTAGGGTTGCACCAGACATGGATTCAATGACTGCGCGAGCCGCCACTTGCTTTTCTAGCCCTAATGGGAGTTCGGTAACCAGCGTGCGTAACTTTTGTTTCTCGCTGACTAATCTTTGACGCAAGTTAAATTCTTCAGCCATTGACAGTGAGTTAGACAGAATGAACCGAGGGATCGCAGTGTTGACAAATCTAAGTGCCAACTGTCTAGGGCGAATTTTCGTGTGGTTGATGAGTGCGATGCCCGTAGAGATCCCTGTTCGGGCCAAGTCCGCGGGGGCGTGGCCAAAGTAGAAATCGTCTTGTTGATCCTGATGCGAAGAGGACAAGAGGTGGGACAAAAAGAGAACATCTGTAGGTCCAGGACCAATCTTGGTTGCAAACCAAGGAGCTCCCCCTGACACTAACCACTTGATACACTGTCGCCAATACCCTACTAAAAACGCAAATGTACGTACCAATCGACTGAAGCGTGGTCCGATGTACCCTGCAGGCTCAAACAGGTCAGCGTAGTGTTGTAGAAAAGTTGGATGTTCGCGAACGATATGAAGCCACGCTATAGCAATTCTTTTGGGCGTTGAGTCTGGTGCAAGCAGAAGTCTGTCGCATGCATCGCAAAGCGCGCGATATTGATGCTCGTTCAAACTAACGAAATTTCCATAGTTGTGCTGACACCGACAGGCATGCGGTCACGAAAACTGGATTTTGCTCAGACCTTCTCAGTATCCGTAGCAGTAGACTGTTCAGAATTTAGCATTGCTTCTGTTGCGTGCTACAAATACCGTTGGTACTAAACAGTGTGTGCCGGAATTCGGGGTACGATT
>OFRD01000262.1_pt1 | contig 20296 bp, 20 predicted proteins | sample 1543041 | NCBI WGS metagenome assembly OFRD01 (sample SAMN07774234, study PRJEB24372) | wastewater metagenome | isolation source: Exp Tend CN 100WW | collected 2016-02
GCTTCACCTCTCCCCGATGGGGAAAGGTGAAGCGAGCGCCGCGGCACAGCCGCTCAGCGCGGCCGGCCGATGCTCTCGTAGGTGAAGCCGTGCGCGGCCATCTCGTCCGGACGGTAGATGTTGCGCAGGTCGACGACGACCGGATGCTTCATCTCCTGCTTGATGCGCTTGAGATCGAGCGCGCGGAACTGGCGCCACTCGGTCACGATGACCAGCGCATCGGCCTGCCGCGCGCATTCATAGGCGTCCGTGCAGTACTCGATCTCCGGCAATTCCTTGCGCGCTTGCTCCATGCCGACCGGATCGTAGGCGCGAACCTTGGCGCCGAAATCGATCAGGCCGTTGATCAGAGGGATCGACGGAGCCTCGCGCATGTCGTCGGTATCGGGCTTGAAGGTCAGGCCGAGCACGCCGATCGTCTTGCCGCGCAGCTCGCCGCCGAGCACGTTGGCGACCTTGCGCGCCATCGCGCGCTTGCGGTTGTCGTTGGCGGTCAGCGTCGCCTCGACGATCTTCAGCTGCACGTCGTGGTCGAGCGCGGTCTTGAACAGGGCGCGGGTGTCCTTCGGGAAGCAGGAGCCGCCGTAGCCCGCGCCGGCATGCAGGAACTTGGTTCCGATCCGGTTGTCGAGCCCGATGCCGCGCGCGACCTCCTGCACGTTCGCCCCGACCTTTTCGGAGAGATCGGCGATCTCGTTGATGAAGGTGATCTTGGTGGCGAGGAAGGCATTCGCGGCGTATTTGATCAGTTCCGCCGTGCGCCGCGCGGTATAGAGGATCGGCGCCTGGTTCAGGTACAGCGGACGATAGACTTCGCCCATCACCTTCTTGGCGCGGTCGTCCTCGGTGCCGACGACGATCCGGTCGGGATGGCGGAAATCTTGGATCGCGGCGCCTTCGCGCAGGAATTCGGGGTTCGAAGCCACCGCGAAATCGGCGTTCGGACTGGTCTCGCGGATCAGGCGTTCGACCTCGTCGCCGGTGCCCACGGGCACGGTCGACTTCGTCACCACCACGGTGAACTTCTTGAGCGCGGCGCCGATCTCCTTGGCGGCTGCATAGACATAACTCAGATCTGCATGGCCGTCGCCGCGCCGCGAGGGCGTTCCGACCGCGATGAACACGGCGTCGGCGTCGCCGACCGCGCCCGCGAGCTCCGTCGTGAAGGTCAGCCGTCCGGAAGCGGCGTTGGTCTCGACGAGCTTATCGAGGTCGGTTTCGTAGATCGGGATCTTGCCGCGCTTCAGGGCTTCGATCTTGCCGGCGTCCTTGTCGACACAAACGACCTGATGGCCGAAGTCGGCAAAACACGCTCCGGACACGAGACCTACATATCCCGTTCCAACCATTGCAATCTTCATGAATCCGCTCGTCGATCGGTGTGGAGAGGAGGAGTTAGCACTAGCACAATTGGCGCCGACAACGCCAAGTTTTATAGCGTATGGTTTGTGTTGGAGCTCGGCGGCTTTTTGTGCAAACGGTGATGGGCTCGGTGCAATCGAGTGCGCGCTAGTCGCCTCGGACGCGCCATGGACACATTCTCAACTTGAAATCGACCGACAATCGAGCCGCCGTTTGAGGGGTGGACATGAGCACGAAGACGATTGGCAAGCAGAAGCCCTCGAGAGCTGAATACGCGTCGTTGCAAACGCAATTCTCCAGATACGATCGCACGACGTTTTCTGGATTTGTGTATGACCGCGCCGATCTCGGCCGGCGCTATACCGTCGAGCTGCTCGTCGACGGCGAGCCATACATGTCATCATTGTGTGACGAGTTTGTAACAGAGCTCGCCGCTGCCGGAATCGGCGATGGACGATTTGGCTTTACCTTCAGCGTGCAGGATGAGGTCGGCGGCAGCGCCGCAATCATCGAGGCGCGGCTGGCCAATATCGGAGGTGCCGTCGGTGCTCCGATTCGCTGCGATGTCGCTGCACCGGACGCGCAGTGGCACCGGATCTGCGAGATCAAGTGGGCTGGTGGCCTGCGCTTCGAGGGCTGGCTTGCGCAGGACCTGGCCGAGGACATCGAGATCCTGATCGCGCAGCGGCCGGTGATGACCGTGAAGCCCACCGGGTGGACCAACGTCGCGCGGGGCGGCGAGTTCGGCGTCGGCCGCCGGATCGATTTTCATCTGCCCGAGCATTTTGCCGACGGCCGTGTGCGCGGGCTGTCGGCGCGGACGGTGTCCGGACGGAGCCTGATCTCCGAGCCGGTCGCATTCGTCGCGTTCGAGCGCGGACTGGAGCAGACCATCGCGGAGCTCGGACGCTGGGACAGCGAGCGGTTGCGCGGACAATTGTTCGATCAGCTGTTGCCGGCTTCGGTCCCGTTTCACACCTATCGCAGCTGGAAGGAACGCTTCGCGCCGACGGCGATGGAGTCTGACGCTCCATCGGAGGCCGCGGTCGTCCTGATCGGCGAGGCCAGGGTGGACGAAAGCATCGAGAGTCTCGAAGCCCAGCGGCATGCGGCCTGGTCGGCGGTGTGCCTGCCGACGCGCGGGTTCAGCCGGTTCGATCCGGGAGCGGCGCGCGAATTCATCGACGGCGATGCCGCCAACGGCACATTCTTCGTCTTCTGCCTGAGCGGGACGATCCTGGCTGAAGATGCCTTGCATCGCTTCGCCGAAGTGCTTGCTTCCGAACCCGGCTGCGATCTCGTCTATGGCGACGTCGAAATCGCCGCGGGTGCCGGCGCCGTCTGGCCGCTGGCGTTTCCAGCATTCGATCTCGAACGTGCGCTCGAGCAGGGCTATGGGGCGTATTGCTTTGCTGTGCGCCGCGAACGCGCCGTGGCGGCGCTGCGATCCGCAACGTCGCTCTACGACATCTTCCTGTCCTGCGCGGAGCGGGAGCGAACCTGTCATCTGCCGGGATCGGTTGCGGCGTTGCCGGGAATTGATGCGCCCGCCGCAACCGTCGAGCTTGTCGCCGCAAGCGAGGCCTATTTCGCGAGGGACGGCGTCGAGGCGCATGTCGAGCCGCGGCCGGCGGGTCTGCTTCCCGCCGTGCGGGTCAAGCGCGCCGTCGACTGGAATGAGCGCACCACCATCATCATCCCGACCAGGAATCGCGCCGAGCTTCTCAAGCGCTGCATCGAGACGGTCCTGCCGGCCGCGCACGAGACCAACGCCCGGATCCTTGTCGTCGACAACGGCTCGAGCGAGCCTGACGCGCTGGACTATCTGGAGGGCCTTTCCGACGACGACATCGACGTGATTTCGGTCGACGGGCCGTTCAACTTCGCGGCCATCAACAATGCCGCCGTCGATTGCGTCGACACGGAGAACATCTGCTTCCTCCGCACCTGGTCGCAGGCGCGTTATCGCTGGGTCAGGATGCAGACCCCGGCGAACCCCGATCATTGGGCCGCGATCGCGCAGGCCGGCGCCTGAATTTCCTCGAGCAGGGCCCCATCGATTGACAGTGGCGCGGCGAGACATTTCGCCGCGCCGCTTTCGTTCGATGCATGTGGCGGCGGGCATCCGGAACGATTGCCGGCTTGACCGGTTGATCCCGTTCACATCCCTCGAGCCATCGTCATGAAGCTGGCCGGCCTGTGCACGATCGCGACGCTGGCCGTCGCTGCCGCAGGCGCCGCGCTTGCACAGGGCAGCGGACAGACCACGCAGGGCGGAGCGCGCTATTCGATCGATGGACCGGGCGGCGGCGTTCCGACATCGCGGCCGCCGGCGACGAGGCCGGTCCCGCCGGCAACCCGGTTTATCCTTATGGGAGGCGACACGCGCCGCCGGTCGGGCAACAGACCGGTGTACCGCTGCGGTCGCGTTAACCGTCCCGCTTGCCGCACATCCGTTCGCTCTTAACGCTATTCCCATCGTCGTTTTGCCGCGTCCGGCGGAATGTCGTACCCATGCAACGATTGCATTTGTTGAGGCGCGGGACTGGCCGGCGCAGGGACGGCATTTTCAATGGCGAGCAGGGGTTCGATCCTCATCACGGGCGGCGCGGGATATATCGGATCCCATTGCGCCAAGGCCGTTGCCGAGGCCGGCTTTGTTCCGGTCGTCTATGACAATCTCTCCACCGGTCACCGCAACTTCGTGCAATGGGGGCCGCTCGTCATCGGCGACGTCGCCGATCATGACAGGATCACGGCCACGGTCCGCGAGCACGATGCGCTTGCCGTGATGCACTTCGCCGCGTTCAGCGCGGTCGGCGAATCCGTCGCGGACCCGCAGAAATACTACAGCAACAACGTTGCGGGCACGCTCGGCCTGCTGCGCGGGATGCGGGAAGCGGGTTGCGACCGCCTGGTGTTCTCCTCGACCGGCGCCGTCTACGGCAATGCCGGGCGCGATCCGATTCCCGAGAGCGCCGCGGGTCCGACCGTCAATCCGTACGGCCGCTCCAAATTCATGATCGAGCAGATGCTGGCCGACTATCGCGCGGCCTATCGGTTCAACTCGGTCTGCCTGCGCTACTTCAACGCCTGCGGCGCCGATGCTTCCGGCACCATCGGCGAGCTGCGCGATCCCGAGACGCACCTCATTCCACGCGCACTGATGGCGCTGCTCGGGCACGTGCCGGACTTCGCGATCTTCGGCGAGGATTACGAGACGCCTGACGGCACCGCGGTGCGCGACTATATCCATGTCGACGATCTCGCCAGCGCCCATATCGCGGCACTCGAACTGCTGTTGAAGGGCGACGCCGGCGGCGTGTTCAACCTCGGCACCGGCACCGGCTATTCGGTGCGCGAGGTGCTCGACGCGATCCGCGCCGAGACCGGCGAAGCGGTGCCGTGCGTGGTGCGCGAGCGCCGGGCCGGCGATCCGCCGATCCTGGTGGCCGATCCCTCCAAGTCGGAAAGCGGTCTCGGCTTCAAGGCGAGCCGGTCCGATCTCGGCCACATCATTCGCTCGGCCTGGGCGTGGCACCAGAAGGCGCATCCGCGCCGGCGTTAAAGCGCGATGAGATCAGGTTGAATCGTCATCGCGCTTTAGCTTGCGGAGTTCTCCGCGCGCGATTTCAGCCGGCCGAACTGGCTGCGCAGCACCAGCAGGATGAAGTGACCCGCGCCGATGCCGGCAAAACCGCCCGCGACCTTCACGACCGCGTCGAGCAGCCGGCCGTGGCGGTCCGGTGTCAGCAATTGCATCGCCTCCAGCGTGAAGGCGCTGAAGACGACAAACAGCACGATCAGCGCGGTGCGCCGCGGGTAGCCCAGCACAAAGGCCAGTCCCATCACGGCATACGCGGCGAAGCGCTCGGCCTGCGGGTGCAAGAACGTTGGACGGTCCTGGATTGGCGACAGTGTGACAAATGCGATGAAGGCCAGCGCGAGCCAGCCGGCGACCACAGCAAACGTCTTGATCTTTGAAACAAGCAAAAAACTATTCCCGGTCCCTGCGCCCCGCCGTGCTGGATTAGCGCATCGCCGATATCAACGATAATTAAATGCCCGCCGAGGGTTAACCCGCCGCCGTCGGTGAGCTGGCTCACGGCGCCGGCGCATTGGTAACACGATGTTGGGTTAGCCGGTGCGTATCAAATATTAGGTATTTTGATACCATCAATTGGAACCCGTCGCAGTTCCATCCACATCTGACCGATGGAACCAGCGGCGCTTGCGCGGGTTCCCGGGATGGTGCACCTGACGAAAAAATTAGATTTGCGTCGCGGATCCATTCATAGGCCGTTCACGGCGCGAAGCCTCATTTGATGCCGAACTATCGCAATGCTCACTCTCGGAGGCCAAAGTGCGTCTGCTCGTCGTTGAGGATGACCCGGATCTGAACCGCCAGCTCACCACCGCGCTGACGGACGCCGGCTATGTGGTCGATCGCGCGTTCGACGGCGAGGAAGGGCATTTCCTCGGCGACAGCGAGCCCTATGACGCCGTCGTGCTCGATATCGGCCTGCCGAAGATGGACGGTATCTCGGTGCTCGAGGCCTGGCGGCGCAACAAGCGGGTGATGCCGGTGCTGATCCTCACCGCGCGCGACCGCTGGAGCGACAAGGTTCAGGGCTTCGACGCCGGCGCCGACGACTATGTCGCCAAGCCCTTCCATCTCGAGGAGGTGCTGGCGCGGATCCGTGCGCTGTTGCGCCGCGCGACCGGGCATGCCCAGGTCGAGCTGGTGTGCGGGCCGGTAGCGCTCAACACCCGCACCAAGCGCGTGACCGTCAACGGCAACCCGATCAAGCTGACCTCGCACGAATACAATCTGCTCGACTATCTGATGCACCACACCGGGCGGGTGGTTTCGCGCACCGAGCTGGTCGAGCATCTCTACGACCAGGACTTCGACCGCGACTCCAACACCATCGAGGTGTTCGTCGGCCGCATCCGCAAGAAGCTGGAAGTCGATATCATCCAGACGGTTCGCGGCCTCGGCTACATGCTGTCGGCGCCGACTTGAGGCATGATCCGGAAAACTGCGAAGCGGTTCTCCCTCGCGACAAACGCGTAGCGTTTGCGCGGAGATCATGCTCTTAAAGCGTTTTCGAGCGACGCGGATACCCCGGTCGCTCGCGTGAAGAAAACGCGATCAAACAAAAGGATGAGGGCATATCCTTTACAATCGGATCATGCTCTTGGAGTGCTTGATCGGCGTGCACGGGCATTGTCATGATCCGCGCCGGGAGGACTGGATTCGCAGATGTCTGAATCCCTGATGTCTGTTGCCGCTGACACGCTGTTCGAGCGCGTGGCGTGATGGGCGGCAGCTCGCTTGCGACCCGCCTGTTCGTCTCGGCGACCGCCTGGGTGGTGGTGATCCTGGCGATCACGGGCGTCATCCTGTCGTCGGTCTACCGCGACGCGACCGAGCGCGCCTTCGACCGGCGCCTCAACCTCTATCTGCGTACCCTGATCGCCGAAGTGGCGACGCCGGACGAGCCGGCGGACCGCCAGTTCCAGTCGCTCGGCGAGCCGCTGTTCGACCTGCCGCTTTCGGGCTGGTACTGGCAGATCACCCGCACCGACACCGAAAAGGGCGAGACCCGCGCCTCGCGCTCGCTGTGGGACAAGAAGCTTCCGAAGCTCGAGGAGCACGGCGCCGAGCTGACCGCCGCCGGCGTCCGCCTCGGCTATGTCGATGGGCCCGAGGGCCAGAGCCTGCGGGTGGTGGAGCGGCCGGTCGATCTCGGCGCCGACGGCAAGTTCCTGGTCAGTGTCGCCGGTGACGCCACCGAGATCTTCGATGAGACCCGCAGCTTCGACTATTATCTGTTCGGCACCTTCGCGGCGCTGGGCATCGTGCTGCTGCTGACCACGATCTTCCAGGTGCGCTATGGCCTCGCGCCGCTCAAGCGCATTTCGGATGCGATCGCCGATATCCGCTCCGGCCGCGCCGAGCGGCTGGAGGGACGGTTTCCGGTCGAGATCGCGCCGCTGGCGCGCGAGACCAATGCGCTGATCGATGCCAACCGGGAGATCGTCGAGCGCTCGCGCACCCATGTCGGCAATCTCGCCCATGCGATCAAGACGCCGCTGTCGGTGATCGTGAACGAGGCGGCGTCGCATGGCGCCGATCCCTTCGCCAGCAAGGTGCTGGAGCAGGCCGATGTGATGCGTGACCAGGTCGCGCACCATCTCGAGCGCGCCCGGATCGCCGCCCGCGCCACCATTGTCTCGACCATCACCGATGTCGCACCTGTCATCGAGGCGCTGCGGCGGACCATGGAGAAGATCCATCGCGACCGCGACCTCTCGATCGAGGCGAAGGCCGATCCGGCGGCGCGGTTCCGCGGCGAGCGGCAGGATCTGGAGGAGATGGTCGGCAATCTGGTCGACAATGCCTGCAAATGGGCGGCCTCGCAGGTGTTCATCGAGGTCAGCGTGGTGCCGCCGGAGGCGCCGGGCGCCGGGCCGAAGCTGCGCATCGCGGTCGACGACGACGGCCGCGGCCTGTCGGAGGACGAGCGCGCCAAGGTGGCCCGACGCGGCCAGCGGCTCGACGAATCGAAGCCCGGCTCCGGGCTCGGCCTGTCGATCGTGACCGATCTCGCCGGCCTTTATGGCGGCAAGCTCACCCTGAGCGATGCGCCGATCGGCGGCTTGCGGGCCGAGCTGGTGTTGCCGGCGGTGTAGGGCGGGTACCCATCTGTGAACGCCAGCCGAACAACGACTTCATTCGCGTAGAAGCGGACAAAAGAGGCGCGCTTAGTCGTCTCGGCTAAGGGCCAATTGCAGACCACTCGTCGGGAGGTCATTCGACGATGGTTGGGAAGCGCATCGCGGCAAAAAGGAATGTCGCGCCTCCCAGCGAAGCGAGTACAACCGATGCCACAGCGACAGCTGTCGCCAGTCCCGACGCCCGGGCGACCAAACCGAGCGCGAGCGCGCAAAACCCCATGCAGAGATAGCCGACGAGATAGAAGGCCGAGAGCACGCCACCCCGGCCGTCGGCCGGCGAAACGGCGTTTAGCAGGGTCAGCGCGCCCAGGAAGAGAAGCGCATAGCTGATCCCCGCCAGCGAGGTCGAAACGAGCAAAGCCGGCAGCGAGTGGACGTTCGTCGCCAGCCACAAGAACAGAACGGCGAGAACGGCCGCGATGGAGCCGAGAAAGAATGCCAATCGCGGCGGCAGCTTCCTTGCAACGCCGGTGACTGCCGCCGAGACGACGGCGAAACTCGCCAGGACGGCGCCGTTCATCAACTCGTTGGCGGAGCCGACCAGGTCGTGCGCCACTTGGCCTCCGAGCGAAAGGAGAACGGCGCCGCTGGTGAAAGCCGTCGCGGCGCCGATCGCTGCCACGCAAAATTCTTTCCGAATGCTTGCCGGCACATGCGGCATCCGTAGAGACCATGGCTTTCGGCTCCCTACATGACGAGGAAGGAACCAGACTGCGGTGATCAGCGTGGCGATCACCAGCGCGAGAACGACAAAGTCGAGCCGCAGCGGATAGGGCGCGTACTGAATGAGGGCTCCACCGAGAAGAAGCGCAGTGGCGAAGCCGAGCGCTTGTGCCATGTTGGTCGCGGAAGCGGCACGTTCAGGATCGCCACTCGGACTGAACTCGAGGATGGCGGCTGTCGAAGCACCGCTCGCAAGGCCAACCCCGATCCCCATTACTGCGCGGGCCGTAAGAAGCCATTCGATATCGAGCGCCCACGCCAGTGCCAGGGCGCCTGTCAAGGAGAAGACGAGCGCGGCAAGCATGGTCCGACGTCTTCCGACGTGATCCGATAAATCGCCCAGGAAAACCAGCGTACCGACGACGAATATCGGATAGATCGCGAACACGCTCGTCGTCTGGAGGGGCGACAGCTGCCATTCCTCGGCATAGAGCCGGTAACTGAGAGCCGGTGCGGCGCTCGTCCAAAGCGTATGCATCGAAACGGCGAGCGATACCCAAAAACTGGCTCGGCGGCTCAGGACCATTTTTGGAAGGGAATGTCGGCCATCCGACGAGCGGTGGCCGACGTGACGGTCTCCCATCAGCGCAGACCGCCGCCGGCCGAAATTTTATCACCGGTGACCCAGCGCGCATCGTCCGAGGCCACGAAGGCGACGACGTCGGCGATGTCCTGCGGCTGTCCGAGGCGGCCGAGCGGCGTCTGGGTGACGATGCCGGCTTCGAACTCTGAAGCGAGCATTCCGGCGCTGTGCGTGCCTTCAGTCTCGGTTAGGCTGGGGCTCACGGTATTGACCCGGATTTTCCTGGGGCCGAGTTCGTTGGCCAATACGCCGGTGATGGCGTCCACCGCGCCTTTGCTGGCGGTATAGACTGCCGTCTGGGGCGGGGTGATCGCGGTGACGCCCGAGCCGATGTTGATGATGCTTCCGCCTTCGCGCAGGTGGGGAGCCGCGGCCTGCGTCACCAGCAGCAAACCAAGCACGTTGACGTCAAACATCTTGTGGAACTGCGGCTCGGTGACCGACTCCAGAGGGCCGAATTCGTAGACGCCAGAGTTGTTGACCAGAATGTCGAGGCGGCCGTAGGCGGCAATGGCAGCGTCGACCACAGCCTTTGCTTCCGCCACCTTGGACACGTCGCCCTGAACGGCGATTGCCTTGCCGTCCGCGGCGATGATCGATTTGACCACGGCTTCCGCGCCAGCCTTGCTAGACGCGTAATTGACGACGAGCGCTGCGCCACGCGCGGCCAGGGTCTTGGCAATGGCGGCACCGATGCCTTTCGATGCTCCGGTGACGATGGCGACCTTGCCGGTGAGATTAGACATGACGACTACTCCTTGAAGATGCCGCTCAGGCGGCTTGTTCCTCGATCGCATCGACGCGGTCGGGGTAGAAAGCGAGATGGCTGTTGATTTCGGCTACCGCCTCATAGGGCGCTTCGTAGGTCCAGACCGCATCGGTCGAACGTTCGCCGGCGGACGGAATGCTGAAGTAGGCCGCATCGCCCTTATAGGGGCAGTAAGTCTGCGTCGCCGACCTCGCGAGGGCTGCCATGTCCACGTCCTCGCGCGGAATGTAGTGAACCGGCGGATACTTGGCCTCGAGCAGCGTGAAGGCTCGCCGCGTGTCAGCGATCACGCGTCCGCCGACAGTGACGATGACGCGCTTATCGTTCCGCTCGAGGGTGATCGGGTGGTCGGGGCCGGGGATCTTGATCGTTTGTAGGGTCATGATGTTTACTTTCGATCTTTGTTTTCGCTCAAAGCTTCGATCCGCCGTCCACGCGCAGCGTGTCTCCGGAAACCCAGCGCGCGGCGTCGGAGGCGAGAAAGGCGATGGCGCCGGCGATGTCGTCGGGCTGTGCCACCCGCTTCAGCGCCTGCAGAGAAAGCGTGAAATCGCGGCCGGCCTCGGTCCTGGCGAAACTGGACATGTCGGTCTCGACCACGCCAGGCGCGACCGCGTTGACGCGCACGCCCTTCGCTCCGAGGACCAGGGCGAAATGCTTGACCAGGGTGTCGATGGCTCCCTTGGTGGCTGCGTAGGCAGCGAGCTCTCCCACGGCCGCATGGGCCGCAAGCGAAGAGGTGAAGATGACGCTGGATCCTTCTTTGAGGATCGGCAGCAACTGCTGGACCAGAAAGAACGGAGCCCGGACGTTGACGGCGAAGAGCTCGTCGAAATCTCCGATCGTGGTCTCTTCGATCGTCGCGGCTTTGGCCACTCCGGCGTTCGCAACAAGGATGTCGAGCCGTTCGCCGACGATCTCGCGGACCTTGGCGGCGAGCCTGTGCGCGCCTTGGGCGTCCGAGAGATCGAAGCCGATCGCCTCGGCCCTGCCTCCTGTGGTCTTGATCTCGTCGACTACCGAGCGTGCCTCTGCGGCGTTGCGTCCGTAGTGGATCAGGACCTGGGCTCCCGCCCTGGAGAGAGCGAGGGCGGCGGCTCGCCCGATGCCGCGCGAGGCGCCGGTGACGAGCGCGGTCTTTCCACAGCACGATTTCATGATGATTTTCCTTCTATGAAATCAAGGACACCGGTCGGACGCGCTGGAAGCGCGGCCGACCGGCCCGACGCCCCTCGTCTTTGTTATGCATCCAGGAACATGGTGGTGTGGGCCACGAAGAGCTCCGGGTACTGGTTCTGAGGCCCGTGGCTCGAATCCGGATAGACGATGAGTTGCGCGTTCGGCAGGCGCTGCTGCAGCGTGAATCCGTTGATCGTGGGTATGATCAGGTCGTTGCTGCCGTCGACCACCAGAGTCGGATGATGGATATCGGCCAGGTAATCCCACACTCCGTCGGTCTTCTCGTTTGACTTGACGATCGCCGCGTACTGCGCCGTGGCCGATGCCTCGCTCACCTCCGGGCTGCGGTCCTTGCGGCGATACTTGCGTTCGAGGTACTTCAGTCCGGCCGCGCGGCCGGTTGCATTGGGCAGGAAATGCGCGGCGATCCACAGATGTTCGGGCGGATCGTAGGTGGCAGAGAAGATCTCTGCCGATTTGCTGGCAGCGGTGTCGGCGCCGCGCGGCCCGGTGCCCACCAGGACCAGTTTGCGCACCAGATCGGGAGCCTGCACGGCGATCTCCTGAGCGACCTTGCCGCCGACCGAATAGCCGAGGACGTCAGTCTTGCCGATCCCAAGCGCTTTGATGAAGGCGATGGCGTCTGTCGCCATGCCGGGGATGGTCGACGGCGTCTCGCCCGTGCTGGCTCCAATGCCCGCGTTGTCGAACAGGATGACTTCGCGCTGCGCGGCCAGGCCGTCGGTCACCGCCGGGTCCCAATGGTCCATGGTGCCGCGGAAATGAATGTTCATGACGATCGGTACGCCGCCGGTCTTGCCGAAGCGCCGATAGGCGAAGCGGATGCCGTTGGCTTCGACGAATTGGGTAGGCGCAGTTTGGTGTGTATGCGTGGTCATGGTAGAGCTCCTTTATCTATGAGATGAGCGGACGATCGGATTCAGCTTGCGGTCTTGCCGCCGTTGACCCGTACGATCTGCCCTGTGATGAACGAGGCCTTCTCGGACGCGACGAAAACGACGGCCTCTGCGATTTCCTCTGGCCTCGCGCCGCGCTTGAGCGGCACGGCGGCGTAAAAGGCCGCTCTCTTTTCGGGCGAGCCGGTCAGGCGATCGAGCATCGCGGTGTCTGTCGGCCCCGGCGCCACAGCGTTGACACGGATGCCGAACGCTGCCGCCTCGAGTGCCGCCGATTTGGTGAGGCCTTCGACGGCATGCTTGCTGGCGACATAGAGCGACAGGTTGGCTGCGCCGCGCTCGCCCATGGTGGAGGAGATGTTGACGATGCTTCCCGACCCCTGAGGCTGCATGACCCTGAGTTCGTGCTTCAGGCTGAGCAGGGTGCCGAACACGTTGGTGTCGAACATCGCGGCATAGCTTTCCAGCGTGGTCGAAGTCACCGGGCCCGGCGTGCCCTCGGTGCCGGCGTTATTCACCGCAACATCCAGCCGGCCGAAACGCGCGACCGTCTGGTCGACCAGAAAGCCGATGTCATCCTCACGTCGCACGTCGGCTCGGATGAAGGCTGCTTTGGCGCCGAGGCTCCGGAGTTCGGCCTGCAGAGCCTGGCCTTCCGCCTCTCGGCGGCCCGAAGCGACCACGGTCGCGCCCTGCTTGGCGAAGGCGATGGCGGTAGCGCGGCCGATGCCGGTCAGAGCTCCGGTGATGAGGACTACGGGGGTGGACATGGCGAAAGCTCCTCGAATTGGGCACTAGCCACTCGGTCCCTGCCCAGAGGGCATGGTCAGAAGCTGGTGTCTCGTCGGTGTTGGAAGCTATTTGGGCTCAGCTAGCGCTTTTGAAAAAGACTTTGTAAGTTCCGCATCCATACCTGGAGAGCATGGAATGGAGCTTCGTCATCTCCGCTACTTCGTCGCCGTCGCCGAGGAGGGAAGCCTCACGGTAGCTGCCGAAAGGCGGCTCAACACCGCTCAGCCATCCCTGAGCCGCCAGATCCGCGACCTCGAATATGAGGTCGGCGTGCCGTTGCTCACCCGCAGCGTCCGCGGCGTGGAGCTCACGGAAGCCGGCAAGGTGTTCCTCGATCACGCGCGACTGGCACTGATGCAGGCCGAAGCCGCCACCGAAGGCGCCCGCCGCGCGGCCCAGCCAAGCAAGCAAGTGTTCGCGATCGGCTTCACCACCGGACAGGAAGTCGAGTGGCTGCCGCGCGCCACCGGTTTGTTGCGCAACGAACTGGCCAACATCGAAATCCGCGTATCCAGCGATCACTCCGCGACGCTGCTGGAGGAACTCGCGCACCGCAGGCTGGACGTGGCATTCGTGCGCTCAGAACCCACTCCGGATATCGAGTTCAAGGTGGTGGCGCAGGAGCCCTTGGTGGCGGTTCTGCCCAGCGATCACAAGCTCGCACAGCGAGAGACTTTCGATCCGAAGAAGTTGGTCGGCGAGACCTATATCGGCATCTCGAAAGTGCCACGTGTGCTGCGGGCCATCATCGCCGGTTACCTCGATCGCTGCGGCATCGAGATTACTCCGGCATTCGAGATCGACAACTATGCGATGGCGATCTCCCTCGTTTCATCCAACCGCGGGGTTGCGATCTTACCGGCCTCGGCAAAGAATTTTCTGCCCTGGTCGGTGGTGAGCCTACCGCTCGAAGGAGCGCCGCCGACCATCGACGTAACGGTCGGCTATCATCGCGCCAACGCTTCGCCGATCTTGAAGACGTTTCTTTCAAGAATCGACGGTTTGAATGCGGCCTAGCCGGCCCACCGGCTTCGGTGGCCTCGTCCTCTGCTCAAATGGGGGCGCTGGAACCAGGCCACCCAAATTATCCGCTTCGGGTCAAGGCGATATTCCCGACGTCTGGTCCGCGTGTCTGCTTCGCCCCTGAAAGCGGGCGTCCCAGTTTATGAGTACGCGCCCTGTCCTCGCTTCGGCGCCGCTATTATTCCTAAACGGCTTCTTAACGCGCCCGCCTCTATCATCGCGGGCGGACGGGCTGCGGCGTTTGCCGGGCACCAAGCTTTCACGACCGGGCGCATGAGCCAGAAATCGACCGAGCGGCTGAGGGATTATCTCGCGCAGCTTCCGCCGCAATCGCAGGCGTTGCTGATGCGGGAGCTGGAGCGCGCGGTCGAACGCGGCGACGACGTCGCCGTGGCCAATCTGGTGCTCGAGCAGCTGCGCAAGATCGTGCGCGGGGCCGAGGAGGACGAGCGGATCGAGCCGCGCAGCGACGATCCGGCGCGGCTGCTGTTCCGGCCGCTCGAGCCGTTCCTTGCCGAGACCAATTTCCCGACCCGGCCCGGCCAGCTCCGGCGCGCCTCGCTGCTGCCGATCTGGCAATGGCTGGCCCGCGAGGGTGCGCCCCAGGCGGCGCGCGACTTCGAGGCGACGCTGGGGGTGGCGGCCGAGAGCGGTCCGATGGAGATCGCCGCGCGCAAGTTCCAGCTGGCGGCTGCTGAAGCCATCCTCAAGATCGCCGGGCCGAGCCAGGACGACCGTCAGCGCGCGCTGTCACGCGTGGGCCCGCCGAGCGTCGTCGAGGACCTGCTGCCGATCGGCCTGGTGCTGCAGGCCCGCGAAGCGCTCGAAACCCTGGGCAGCCGGCTGCCGAGCCAGATCCGCGTGTTTTCCGATTCCCAGATCGCATCCGCGATGGAGGCGCTCAAACTGCCGTCGCTGCAGACGCCGCAGCTATTGCCGTTCGCGCTGTCGTTGATTGCGCAGCGGCTCGCCGCGCCCTGGCAGATCATCCGTCTCGCCATCAAGATGGCGGCTTCCGACGACGAGTTGCGGGTTGCGGCAACGCCCTACGGCATCGCCGTCACCATCGCGCTGCATGACCTGTCATTCGTCGCGGCCTGTCTGCGCACCGACATCCGGCGCGGGCATTTCGAATATGTCAGCGAGCAGCTCAAGACCCTGCATGACGGGGTCCGCGGCCTGCGCACCGAGCTCGATCTGCGCAACGACTCCACCTGGGGCCGCCAGTTGACGTCGGTCCGCGCCGACACCTCCAACGCGCTGCAATCGGAGATCGACAGCGTGCCGGGCCGGGTCCGCCGCATCCTGCGCCAGCGCGCCGACAAGGACATCACCGCCGGCGCCAAGATCGACCCGTCCGAGGTCGAGGACGCCGCCGCCCTGATCGATTTCGTCGCGGTGTGCCGCACCTACGCCAGCGAGCTCGCGATCAACGAGGTGACGCTGCGGACCTTCTCCGACCTGCAGCATTATGTCGAGCAGTCGACCGAGGGGCTGGTGCAGTCGCTGCGCGGCGGCGATGCCCGGGTCCGGTCCTTCCGCCAGCAGCAGGTCAAGGCCGCGATCCGCTTCTGCGAGGTGCTGTTCGGCCACGACTACGCGTCGCTGATGAACCGCGCGGCGGAGAATGCGGTGACCGGCGAGCGGAAGTCGTCGCGGGCGGGGTAGCATTACCGCTGACGGCGAATGTTTGCGCGATTTCGGAATAATGGAAGTGTGCGGCTGAGTTGCCCGACGTGTCAAGTCGGCATTCGGGAGCCGGCAGCCGTCCGCCGGCACCTTTGCATGGGGTTGTTTTCGATATTTTGGTAGCGCGCGCCTTGGTCCGAATATGCGCTTGCAATACCGCCGGAACGGCACCGGAAGCCGCCTGATTCCGACCTTCGGTCGATCCAGCAATTGTCAATTGCCGGGCTCGCCGCCGGTAGTGTAAAGCGATTCTAAGGCGGCTTGCCGGAAGCCGCCGGTCCATCCGGGAACCGCTTGATGACGCTGTGGTTTGTGTTCGCGCTGATGACGGTCGCGGCGATCTTTGCCGTGTTGTGGCCGCTCAGCCGCCGCGGACGGGCGGACACCGGCGGCAGCGAGGTCGTGGTCTACCGCGACCAGCTCGCCGAGATCGACCGCGACATGGCCTCAGGGATCATCGGCGCCGCCGAGGCCGATGCCGCGCGGATCGAGATCAGCCGCCGGCTGCTGGCCGCCGCCGACCAGAGCGGACGCGAGGCGCCGGTGCAGGGCAGTCTCACGCTGCGGCGTGCCGCCGCAATCGTGGCGCTGGTCGGGCTGCCGGTGATCGCTTCGGGCGTCTATCTCGCACTCGGCTCGCCGCGGCTCGGCGACTTTCCGCTCGCCGAGCGCAGCAAGGTGGCCGATGCCAACCAGCCGCTCGCCAATCTGGTCGCGCAGGTCGAGGCCCATCTGGAGAAGAACCCGACCGACGGCCGCGGCTGGACCGTGCTGGCGCCGGTGCTGTCGCGGCTCGGCCGCTACGATGACGCGGTCCGCGCCTATCGCAACGCCATCACCTACGCCGGCGACAGCGCCGATCGCCGCGCCGATCTCGGCGAGGCGCTGATGGGGAGCGCCGGCGGGGTCGTCACCGCGGACGCCAAGGCGGAGTTCGAGCGCGCGGTCGCGTTGAATGGCGACGATGCCAAGGCGAATTACTTCCTGGGTCTCGCCGCCGAGCAGGACGGCCGCAAGGCCGATGCGGCTGCGCTCTGGCAGAAGATGCTGGCGAAGGGGCCGTCGGATGCGCCGTGGCGGCCGCTGGTGCAGGCGGCGCTGGTGCGGGTCGGCGGCACCGTGCCGGACGTCGCCCCGGGCGTTAGCGCACCCACGCTGCCCGACGGTGCGGTCGCGGCGGCGAAGGACATGAGCGAGGCCGATCGCGGCGCCATGATCAAGGGCATGGTCGACCGGCTGGCGACGCGGCTGAAGACCAATGGCGACGACGTCGAGGGCTGGCTGCGGCTGGTGCGCGCCTATCTCGTGATGGGCGATCGCGACAAGGCGATGAGCGCGCTCGCGGATGCCCGTCAGGCCGTGGCCAACAATGCGGATCGGTTGCGTCAGCTCAATGAAGGGTTGAAGAATCTCGGGCTTGATGGATAGGGCATGACGCCGAAAAGTGCACAGCGGTTTTCGGGGAACGTCATGCGCAAGGATGGACCATGACCAGGAAGCAACGGCGTTTGACACTGATCGGCTGTGCGCTCGTCGTGCTCGCGATCGCCGCGGGGCTGGTGTTGAACGCGCTGCGCGATTCCATCGTGTTCTTCTCGACGCCGTCGATGGTCGCCGAAAAGCATCTCGGCCCCGGCAAGCGTTTCCGCCTCGGCGGCCTGGTGGAGCAGGGCTCGCTCAAGCGCGGCGACAATCTCGCGGTGACCTTCACCGTCGGCGATGGCGGCGCGACGCTGCCGGTGGCCTACAAGGGCATCCTGCCGGATCTGTTCCGCGAGGGGCAGGGCGTCGTTGCCGAAGGCGCGCTCGATGCGTCGGGCGTGTTCCGTGCCGACACCGTGCTCGCCAAGCATGACGAGACCTACATGCCGAAGGACGTCGCCGACGCCTTGAAGAAGCAGGGCCATTGGAAGGACGACTACGGCGCCAAGCCGGACAACAAGCCGGGCAACACGCCGAGCGCCTCCGCGGCGCCGACCCAGGGAGCCATGCGGTGATCGCCGAAAGCGGACATTATGCCCTGGTGCTCGCGCTTGGGCTCGCGCTGATCCAGTCGATCGTGCCGATCGTCGGCGCGCGCTGGCGCGATGCGGCGCTGATGAACGTTGCGCGCTCCACCGCGCTTGCCCAATTGCTGTTCGTCGCGGCGTCGTTCGCGGCGCTGGTGACCTTGCACGTCACCTCGGATTTCTCGGTCGCCAACGTCTTCGAGAACTCGCATTCGCTGAAGCCGCTGCTCTACAAGATCACCGGCGTGTGGGGAAACCATGAAGGCTCGATGCTGCTGTGGGTGTCGATCCTGGCGCTGTTCGGCGGCCTCGTCGCGGCCTTCGGCAACAATCTGCCGCTGTCGCTGCGCGCCCATGTGCTGGCGGTGCAGGCCTGGGTCGCCAGCGCGTTCTATCTGTTCATCCTGATCACCTCGAACCCGTTCCTGCGCATCGCCAACCCGCCGATCGAGGGGCGCGACCTCAATCCGGTGCTGCAGGACATCGGCCTCGCGGTGCATCCGCCGATGCTCTATCTCGGTTATGTCGGCTTCTCGATCTCGTTCTCGTTCGCGGTGGCGGCGTTGCTGGAGGGGCGGATCGACGCCGCCTGGGCGCGCTGGGTGCGGCCGTGGACGCTGATGGCGTGGATCTTCCTGACGCTCGGCATCGCGATGGGCTCCTACTGGGCCTATTACGAGCTCGGCTGGGGCGGCTGGTGGTTCTGGGATCCGGTCGAGAACGCCTCGCTGATGCCGTGGCTTGCCGGCACCGCGCTGTTGCATTCGGCGCTGGTGATGGAGAAGCGCAATGCGCTGAAGGTGTGGACCGTGCTGCTGTCGATCCTGACCTTCTCGCTGTCGCTGCTCGGCACCTTCCTGGTGCGCTCCGGCGTGCTGACGTCGGTTCACGCCTTCGCGACCGATCCGACCCGCGGCGTGTTCATCCTGCTGATCCTGTTCGTCTTCATCGGCGGCAGCCTGTCGCTCTACGCCTGGCGCGCGCCGGCGCTGAAGCAGGGCGGGCTGTTCGCGCCGATCTCGCGCGAAGGCGCGCTGGTGCTCAACAACCTCCTGCTCACCACCGCCTGCGCGACCGTGTTCATCGGCACGCTGTATCCGCTGGCGCTCGAGGTTCTGACCGGCGAGAAGATCTCGGTCGGCGCGCCGTTCTTCAACTTCACCTTCGCGCCGCTGTTCGTGCCGCTGCTGGTCGCGGTGCCGTTCGGTCCGCTGTTGGCCTGGAAGCGCGGCGACCTGCTCGGCGCGGCGCAGCGGTTGATGGTTGCCGGCATCGTTGCGCTGGTGGCAATGGCCCTGGTGCTTGCGTGGACCTATGGCGGCGCGACCTTGGCGCCGCTCGCGATCGGGCTTGCGGCCTTCGTCATCATGGGTGCGCTGTGCGACCTCGCCGAACGCATCGCGCTGTTCCGGATTCCGCTGTCGCTCTCGCTGCGCCGGGCGCGTGGCCTGCCGCGCGCGACCTGGGGCACCGCCTTCGCACATGCCGGTCTCGGCGTGGCGCTGATCGGGATCGTCTGCGAGACCACCTGGAACAGCGAATATATCGGCTCCATGAAGCCGGACGACGTCGCCCGCGTCGCCGGCTATCAGCTGCGGCTCGACGGCCTGAACCCGCGGCAGGGCCCGAACTTCCGCGAGATGGTCGCGCAATTCACCGTGACGCGTGACGGCGAGAAGATCAGCGTGATGACCCCGTCGAAGCGCAACTTCACCACGCGCGGCGCCTCGACGACCGAGGCCGCGCTGCTGACCCGCGGCGCGAGCCAGCTCTACATTTCGCTCGGCGACATCGCGACCGACGGCGCAATCGCGGTGCGCATCTATCACAAGCCGCTGGTGCTCATGATCTGGTGGGGACCGGTGCTGATGGCGTTCGGCGGCCTGCTGTCGTTGTCCGACCGCCGCCTGCGGGTCGGCGCGCCGAAGCCGGCGAAGGCGGCCGCGCGCGCATTGCAGGCGGCCGAGTGATGCGGTCGCGCGCGCTTGCAGCCGCTGTGCTTGCGGCGACCCTGGTGCTCGGCGCGATGCCGGCCCGCGCGGTGCTGCCCGACGAGATCATGACGGACCCGGCAAAGGAGGCGAGGGCGCGCGAGCTCTCCAAAGAGCTGCGCTGCATGGTCTGCCAGAACCAGTCGATCGACGATTCCGAGGCGCCGCTGGCCCGCGACCTCCGCCTGCTGGTTCGGGAACGGATCTCGGCCGGCGACAGTGATCGCCAGGTGATCGATTTCCTGGTCGCCCGCTACGGCGAATTCGTGCTGCTCAAGCCGCGCCTCAACGAGCATACGCTGGTGCTGTGGCTGACCCCGCCGCTGGCGCTTTTGCTGGGTGGTTTTGCGCTCTGGCGCCTCGGCCGGCGCAAGGGCAATCCGGCAGCCGGCGGGGGCGATTCCGGCCCCGGACTGACGCCCGACGAAGAGGCTCGCCTCGAACGGCTGCTGGCGGCGGACTCCGCGCCGGACAAGTCGCTTTAGTTCCTTTTTAAGCGATTAATTTGCCTGCGC
>OFRD01000269.1_pt1 | contig 20012 bp, 20 predicted proteins | sample 1543041 | NCBI WGS metagenome assembly OFRD01 (sample SAMN07774234, study PRJEB24372) | wastewater metagenome | isolation source: Exp Tend CN 100WW | collected 2016-02
AGGTAGGCAGGCCATGATTTCATTGACCGAGGCTCAACTGGTAGCATGGCTTTCACCGATGGTTTGGCCTTTCTTGCGGGTGTTGGCTGTTTTTACATCCGCCCCCATATTTTCCTCAAAAGCTTTTCCTGTGCGCGCCAGGATCGCACTGGCCTTTTTTATTGCATTCGCAGCGCAACCCAGTTTGCAAAACCAGCCGGTGATCAGTATCACGGGGCCTGATGCGATGGGGGCGGTCATTCAGCAAGTGGGTATCGGGTTGGCCATTGGTTTTACGGTACGACTTGTCTTTTCGGCCATTGAACTGGCGGGTGAGGTAGTCGGGCTTCAAATGGGACTCAGTTTTGCCTCTTTTTTCGACCCTTCACTGAACACCCAGTCAAGTGCCGTGGCCAGGTTTTTCGGGCATATGGCTGCGTTCTTGTTCGTGGTCATGAATGGCCATCTGCTGGTGATGATGGCTGTGATCAAGAGTTTTGATGCTTTTCCCGTTGACCAGAATTTTCTGGAAGCCTTGAAAACGATGAAGCTGTATACCTTGGGCGCTGACATATTTGCCAGTGGGCTCTGGATTTCTTTGCCCATGGTTGGCATGCTGATGTTTGTCAACCTTGCCTTTGGAATCGTGTCTCGTGTTGCGCCTCAAATGAATCTTTTTGCCATTGGGTTTCCCGTCATGCTGACGGTGGGACTCATTGGCATTGCGGCAACCTTGCCGATGCTGGATCAGCCCATGATGGCACTGATGGAGCGCGCAATTGAGATTTTTGCAGGGAAGTGACAAGTAGCATCTAAACCAATTCGTTACGAATGGCGTAGACGGTAAGTTCGGCGTTATTGGATAGCTTCAACTTCTCCAAAACTCTGGATCGGTAGACGCTGACGGTTTTTGGGCTCAGCATGAGTTCTTCTGCAATGTCGGATAAACGTTTTCCTGAGGCTATTTTCAGCAAAGTCTGAAGTTCACGCTCCGACAGTGAGGCGTGCAATGTCTGATTTACGGGGGTGCTCAGGCTTTCCACCAGCATGTGGGCGACGTCGGCGGTGACGTACTTGCGTCCTTGTGCGACAGTTCGTACGGCTGCGATCAAGTCGGCAGGCTCGCCCGCTTTGTTCAGATAGCCTTGGGCTCCAGCACGAAGACAGCGGATGGCGTATTGATCCTCTGGAAACATGGACACAATCAATACTTTGATCGGCGAATTGGACTCCCTTAACCCGGATAAAACGTCAAGTCCACCGCGTCCTGGCAGATTAAGGTCGAGGACGAGGACATCGCATGCCGAGGCTCTTATGGCTTCCCGCACTTCGGCATAGCTCCCGGCTTCTGCGGTCACCTGAATGTCAACCGCCTCAGACAGTGTTTCCCGAATGCCGCGGCGCACCATGGCGTGATCGTCACACAGAATAACGCGAATCATCTTAATCACTCCCCGTCTTTTTCGTTGATTGCTGCGGCAATAAGGGAACCGAAAGAATGATCGAGGTTCCGATGTTGTGGCTGGTACTGACATCCAGCCAGCCGCCAACTGTTTTGGCGCGCTCTTGCAGACCCCGAATGCCAAATGCTTTGGGTTTTTTGAGTTCTTCTGCCGAGATGCCCTTGCCGTTGTCTTTAATTTCGAGGGTCAGCACGCTCTCTGCGTCTGACAGATCAATGGTGACGTGGTTGCACTCTGCGTATTTTGCGATATTGGTCAAGGCCTCTTGCGCCGTTCGATAGGCGACTAACTGAATCGTCTTGGGTAAAGCGCCTTTTTCAGGCGAGGCGAGTACGGTTGTTTCAATGCCGGTTCGCTTGGTGAATCCGGTAGCCAGCCACTGTACTGCCGCGACCAGGCCCTGATCCAGAATGGCGGGGCGCAGATTCATCATGATGCGCTGACTTGCTTCAAGTGCATGCTGCAGCATTTCAGTGGCAGCCGTCACGTGTCCCAGGGTCAGGGGGTCGTCGGTATGGCGGCCTATCCAGGAGAGATCAAACTTGATAGCGGCCAAAGAACCACCAATGTCATCATGAATTTCACGCGCCGTTGCCGCACGCTCCTGCTCAATGGTCATTTGCAGATGTTCGGCGAAATCGGCTAGCCGTCGTTCTGACTGGGCCAGTTCAATATCGGTCAGTTCTTTCGCCCGTCGAATGCGGTGAACTTCCAGTGCGCGACGAATGATCTGCGCCAGCTTGCCTAAGTCATCTTTTGCCAAGTAGTCGCTGATGCCGGTTTTTATGGCGGAAACGGCCGCAGGCTCGCCAATGGCGCCGGACAGCAAGATAAACGGAGGTGGGGATGGCTGTTGTTGCAAAAGGCTCCAGGCATCCAGGGCCGTAAACCCGGGTAGTCGATAGTCCGCCAGAATGACATCAAAACTACGCGCTTGAACTGACTGCCCGAACGCTTCCAGCGTTTCTACACGCTCCAGTTCGTAGTGCTCTTCCGACTTGTATAAAGCCCGTCGCACGAGTTCGTGGTCAAGCAGCGAATCTTCTAAATGCAGAATTCGAAGGGGTCGAGATGATGTGTATTCTTGCCGCATGATGATGCCTCGCATTGTCCATGATCGTCTCGGGGCTGGGTAATCTAAAGCAGGGTGCCAGCGACGAAGTTTCTGTTGGGTGAGTCCGGCCCGCTATGTGCTCCTCTATTTTGGATGAATTACGCTGAAACTTGCCAAATGGCGGGGGAATCCTGATAACCTAGGGATGAGCCAAGTTCTAATGCCTCAAGTAAAATCGTGGGTTAGGCGATGCACGGTGAAGAGATTGGATAAAAGAATGCTACCGAATCAGACGACATCTTCAGTTCCCACTGTACAGTTACCGGTCATGCTGGTGGCAGAGGTGCAGGATTCGCTCCTCGTTGTGGTGCATGATTTGACCCGTCTGGATGGGCTTTTGGCTCATACAATGGAAAACTTGATGGAGCGGTTTACCAGCGCTAGTGCCAATCTTGCAGATCCGGTTTTGGTCGCGTCGAAGGAGTTGGACGAAGTTCGCAGTGCTTTGCGAGCGGCAGTCACTGAGTTGCAGTTTCAGGACATGGCTTCCCAACTGATTATCCACACGTCAAAAATACTTCAGGGCTGCGCCTATCGTTTGGCATCTGAGTCAATGGGGCTCGAAGACGGCGAGGCCGTGCCATTTGTCGAAGATGTGCCAGAACGGCCCAATCCGGTGACACAAGACGAAATGTACGCAGGCTCAATAGAGCTGTTTTAAACGTTCCCCCTTATTAATTTTCAAACTGAAATAGTCGGAGCTTCACATGCCTTTAATACTCGCTGTTGACGACTCGCCGTCCATGCGCAAGATGGTGTCATTCACCTTAACCGGGGCTGGTTATCAAGTCGTGGAAGCGGTTGACGGTGTAGATGCCTACGAAAAGGCCCAAGCGCAGTCATTTGATCTGGTTTTAACGGATCAAAATATGCCCAGACTTGATGGGCTGGGCTTAACTCGAAAATTGAGAGATCACCCCCAGTTCAAAACCACGCCTATTCTGATGTTGACGACCGAGTCAAGTGATCTCATGAAGCAGGCCGGGCGCGCTGCCGGGGCCACGGGGTGGTTGGTGAAACCGTTTGATCCGGCCCGATTGCTTGACGTCATTAAAAAAGTGATCAAGTAATTCGCGCAAAGCCTGTCGGGCAGACACATGTAATATTGGAGACTGATATGTCGGAAACGCATCAAGACGGTGGTGGGGCAGGGGCAGATTTTGACCTGAGCCAGTTTTATCAAATATTTTTTGAAGAGGCAGGGGAAAATCTTGACCTGATGGAGCAGATGCTGCTCAGCCTGAATCTTGAGACGGCCGATGATGAAGAGCTGAATGGTGTTTTTCGGTGCGCTCATTCCGTGAAGGGGGGGGCCGCAACCTTCGGGTTTTCCGATGTGGCTGAGTTAACACATCAAATGGAGTCCTTGCTCGATCGCTTGCGCCGCCATGAGCTGCAGCCCAATGCCGCGATGGTCGATGTGCTGCTTGAGTCGGCGGATGCGTCGCGCGGACTGCTGGCGCGTCACCAAGCTGGCGGAGAAGGGGATTCACCGCCGACCGCCGACTTGGTTCGCCGAATTAGCGTGCTGGCTTCGGGCCAGGCGGCCGCACCTCCTGTGGCGGCTCCTCGTCAGCCAGTTCCTGCCCCGGTCGTCATCCCCGTTGTGTCACAACCTGTCGTGCTAGCCCCCGTGGCGAGTAAGCCGTCAAAAACAACTCGTTCTCTGGAAATTCGAATCGGCCCACTGGAACATCCCGAGCAGGCCGATGCAATCAAAGAGCTGTTTCGTGACATCCCGGGCCTGGGGGACATTGCAGCGCTGGAATGTACGCAAGCCAATACCCGTATTTTTGCAGTGGAGACGTCCTCATCCGATGAGGATTTGCTGGATTTATTTGCTTTCCACGTCTCAAGAGCCCAAGTGTCGATCAAGGAGGTCGATGACGTCGTGGCCGTGCCTGATCCTGGCTATGGATTTTTCGATGACTCTGCAGACACGCACGAGACAAAATCCTATGACGATGACCCTCTGCCCGGAGCGCCCCTGGCCCCGTTGCCTGGATTCGGGTTTTTTGATGGGGCACCAGGGGCCCCCGTTCTTCTCCCCTCTGTTGTCAGTGCAGCTCCCGTGGATGCTTCCGGCTCAATGGTGCCTGCCAAGGCTGGAGCCAGGCCCGCAGCCCAAGCGGTGCAGCCAGAGGCTGCGACGATCCGGGTTGCCATCAGCAAGGTTGATCAGCTCATCAATCTGGTCGGTGAGTTGGTGATTACACAGGCCATGCTGGCTCAAAATAGCCGCGCGCTTGATCCGGCCTTGTACCAGCAGTTGCTAACGGGGTTGACGGATCTTGATCGGAATACACGGGATTTACAAGAGTCGGTGATGTCGATCCGGATGATTCCGATGTCCATCGTGTTCAGCCGCTTCCCGCGGATGTTGCGGGATCTGGCCAACAAGCTGGGTAAAAAAGTTGACTTCGTCACGCAGGGTGAAGCCACTGAACTTGATAAAGGCCTGGTCGAGAAAATCACGGATCCTTTGACCCATTTGGTACGCAACAGCTGTGATCACGGCGTTGAAATGCCCGCAGATCGTATTCGCGCGGGCAAGCCGGAAACCGGGACAATTACCTTGTCCGCCTCCCATCAAGGGGGCTCCATCGTGATTGAGGTGCGTGATGATGGTCGGGGCATGTCGCGTGAAAAGATTTTGGCCAAGGCCCGCGAACGCGGCATCGAGGTGTCCGATCAGATGCCGGATTCCGAGGTCTGGATGCTGATTTTTGCGCCTGGCTTCTCCACGGCAGAAGTCGTAACCGATGTGTCAGGCCGTGGGGTCGGCATGGATGTGGTGAAACGCAATATTGCCGCCCTGAATGGCACGGTCGAGATTGACTCTTCAGAAGGCTACGGCATGAAGGTGTCGATTCGTCTGCCACTGACATTGGCCATCATGGATGGCATGTCGGTCGGCGTGGGCGACGAGGTCTACATTTTGCCGCTGTCGTCGGTGGTGGAATCGTTCCAGGTCAAGTCTGATGCCGTCAGCACGGTGGGGCAGGGCTCCCAGTTGGTCAAGGTGCGTGACGAATACATGCCGGTGATCGAGTTGGAGAAAGTATTCCAGGTACCGCGTTTCGATTTTGAAAAATCCAGCGACATCATGGTCGTCGTGGAAGCTGATGGCTGCCGCGTCGCTTTGCTGGTGGATGAACTACTGGGGCAGCAGCAGGTGGTGGTGAAGAATCTGGAATCCAATTACCGGAAGGTTCCCAATATATCAGGGGCGACCATTCTTGGCGATGGCAAAGTTGCCCTCATCCTGGATACGGGGGCGCTGGTGCGCCGCTCGCGCCACTAAATCCCGCGACTAGAAGGAGAAAAAAATGGGTGCCATGGAAAAAATTGGTGAGATGACATCGAACGGTGCGCGTGAATATTTAACCTTCCGGCTGGATCAGGAAGAGTACGGCATTGATATTCTGAAAGTTCAGGAGATTCGGGGCTACGAGCCACCAACACGCATTGCCAATGCCCCCAACTTCATCAAAGGGGTGGTCAATTTGCGGGGCACGATTGTTCCGATCGTCGATATGCGCTTGAAGTTCAACTGCTCCAAGACGGAATATGACTCCTTTACGGTGGTCATTATTCTCAATCTGCGCGCACGAATTGTGGGCATTGTGGTGGACTCGGTCAGCGATGTGATGGAGCTGCCTGCAGACAGCCTGAAGTCGGCCCCCGACGTTGACAGCGTGATCGGCAATGACTCTGTTTTGGGGCTGGGCTCCCTTGGCGACCGCATGTTGATTCTGCTCGACATCGAAAAGCTGATGTCGGGTGTGGACATGGAGTTGGCACCGGATGACCTCTGACCACGCTCCCGGCGCGGCCTTGATGGAATCGGCACCATGGTGCTAGCCCGGCGGAACGCGCGCCCCATGGCAGCCGCCCATGCGCAAGCCGGAGGCACTTCGGATGCGGGTGGCGCGGGCATGCAGGGACGTGAATTCGTCTGGACGGATGCCGATTTTGACCGGGTTCAGGCCCTGATTTACCAGCGAGCAGGCATCAGCCTGCACGATGGCAAACATGCCATGGTGTACAGCCGTTTGTCGCGGCGTTTGCGCGACACCGGGCATCAAAGTTTCAAGGACTACCTGGGCTGGCTGGAGACGCATGATGGCCCGGAGTGGCAGGAGTTCGTCAACGCCTTGACCACGAATTTGACGTCCTTCTTTCGGGAACAGCACCATTTCGAAATATTTTCGAGTCATCTGAAGTCGAAGCCAGCCGGGGCCGCCTGGCGCGTCTGGTGCAATGCCGCCTCGACGGGCGAAGAGCCTTATTCGATTGTCATGACGGCATTGGATGCCCTTGGCCCCAAGGCCAATGTGGCCTTGACGGCCAGTGACATTGACTCCAAGGTGTTGGCCTCTGCCGCTCAGGGCATTTACCGGATTGAGGGGCTCAAGGGGGTCGGCGAGGCGCGTGTCCAGCGTTTCTTTATGCGGGGCAAGGGCGCCAATGAAGGCATGGCACGGGTCAAGCCCGAGTTGCAGCGCATGATCCAGTTCATCAGCGTCAACTTGATCCGGGACGATTGGCCTTTTCGGGAACCCTTTGATGTCGTCTTCTGCCGCAATGTCATGATTTATTTTGACGCCCCCACACAGCGCAAGGTGCTGGAGCGTATTCACCGGGTGATGGCGCCGGGTGGTTTGTTGTTTGTGGGGCATGCCGAAAACTTCAGTGAGTCGCGCGATTTATTTGTCCTCAAAGGCAAGACGGTCTATGAGCGGCGTTAATTTCTTTTTGCCAAAGCGTGGTGTCTTGACGCATCACCGATCTACTTGACTGCAAGGCCAACATGACTCTGTCCCAATCCAGTCTGGGCGCTTCGTCGCTACGCTCGGTTGACGCTCGTTCCACTCCCCAAGTGTTGGCCAGCGGGCGAGTGTCACGGGTTGAGCATCTCAAAGCACAACCCCGCAATCCTGGCGAGGCGTCTTTCTTTTACAACGATCATCATTTTCAATACGATGCGGTGAAAGTATTGCCGGGTGAGTATTTCGTTTCCAGTGACGATTTGGTGATCATGACGGTGTTGGGTTCCTGCATTTCGGCTTGTCTCTGGGATGGCCGGATACGTGCTGGCGGCATGAATCACTTCATGCTCCCCGACGGTGACAGCACCGATGGCTTTGGCCGCTATGGCTCCTATGCCATGGAGCTGCTCATCAACGAGATGCTGAAAAAAGGGGCGCGGCGCGAGACGATGCAGGCCAAGGTGTTTGGCGGAGCGCAGGTCATGGCCGGGTTTACCACCATGAATGTCGGCGAACGCAATACCAAATTCGTGCTGGACTATCTGGCGACCGAGCGGATTCCTGTGATGTCGCAGGATGTGCTGGACATTCATCCCCGTAAAGTTTGTTTCTTTCCTGTAACGGGCAAAGCACTGGTCAAGCGACTGGCCCATTCCCACCCGGAAACGCTGGCAGTGGAAGAGCGCAAAGGCAATGCGGCGACGGTTGCCAGGTCGACTTCTGGTGGTTCCGTGGATCTGTTCTGAGGATTTTGAGTTGAAGAAGATTCGAGTTTTGGTGGTGGACGATTCCGCCCTGGTGCGCAGCCTGCTGGCGGAAATCATCAATCGACAACCCGATATGGAATGCATTGGCTCTGCCAATGATCCCTTGATCGCCCGCGAGATGATTCGGGAGCTCAATCCCGATGTCCTTACCCTGGACATCGAGATGCCGCGCATGGATGGCATTGATTTCCTGGGGCGCCTCATGCGGCTGCGCCCGATGCCGGTGCTCATGATCTCCACGCTCACCGAGCGCGGCGCCGAGGTCACCATGCGGGCGCTGGAGCTGGGCGCGGTCGACTTTGTGGCCAAACCCAGAATTGGCGTGGCCGACGGCTTGAGTGATCTGTCGAATCAAATTGTGGAGAAGGTGCGCATCGCATCGGCGGCCCATATCAAACGGGCGCTGACGGCACCGGCCGCGAGCAGCGCGGGGGCGCCAGCGCCTGCCCGTGCGGCGGTGGCCTCCCTGGGGCGGGTCTCCACCGAAAAGCTGATTTGCATTGGCGCCTCCACCGGGGGCACCGAGGCGATCAAGGAGGTTTTGATGCGCATGCCGGCCGACTCGCCCGGCATTGTCATCACCCAGCACATGCCACCAGGTTTTACCACCAGTTTTGCCGCGCGTTTGAACAGCCTGTGCCAGATCACGGTGAAGGAGGCGGTGAACGGCGAGCGCATTCTGCCAGGACATGCCTATATTGCCCCGGGCGGGATGCAGTTCCGGGTCGGCCGCAGTGGCGCCAATTATGTCGCCGCAGTGGAAGACGGTGAGCTGGTGAACCGGCACAAGCCCTCGGTCGAGGTCTTGTTCAAATCGGCCGCCAGTGTGGTGGGGCGCAACGCCTTTGGCATCATGCTGACCGGCATGGGCAACGATGGCGCCAAAGCGATGCGTGAAATGAAAGACGCCGGCAGCTACAACTACGTGCAGGATGAGGCCAGCTGCATTGTGTTCGGCATGCCCCGCGAGGCCATCCTGCATGGCGCCGCCGATGAAGTCTTGCCCCTGACTGCCATCGCGCCCGCCCTGCTTGCCAAGCTGAGCAGCGCGACGGATCGCTACCGGGTGTAATTAACTGCCGGAGAGCTCTTCCCAGCGGGCCATCGCGTTCAGCATCGCCTCGTCAATCGCGGCGTCTCGTTGGTAGAGTTCGGCCGCCCGCGCCGGGTCTTTGCTGTAGAGGCTGCTGTCGGCCAGCGCCTCGCGCAGCGCGGCCTGTTCCTGTTCCAGCGCACTGATCGTTCCCGGCAGGCTGTCGAGTTCACGCTGCTCTTTGTTGTTGAGCTTTTTTTGCGCAGGTGCGGCTTTGACCGGCACCACTTCCACGTCTTTTTTGCCCTTGGCCCCCGTCTTTTGTGCGTTGGCTGCTATTGAATTGCTAGCAAGCTGGATTTCCTTGCTGCGCTTGGACTGAATCAGCCAGTCTTGCACGCCGCCTTCGTATTCGCGCCACAGGCCATCGCCTTCACAGGCAATGGTGCTGGTCACCACGTTGTCCAGGAAGGTCCGGTCATGGCTGACCAGAAACACGGTGCCTTCGTAGCTTTGCAGCAACTCTTCCAGCAACTCCAGCGTCTCGATGTCGAGGTCATTGGTCGGCTCATCGAGCACCAGCACATTGGCCGGGCGGGCAAACAGGCGGGCCAGCAACAGGCGGTTGCGCTCGCCGCCGGACAGGGAGCGCACCGGCGAGTTGGCGCGCGCGGGCGAAAACAGAAAGTCGCTCAAATAGCTCTTGACGTGTTTGCGCTGGTTGCCGATTTCAATCCACTCGCTGCCCGGGCTGATGAAGTCCACCAGCGAGGCATCCAGATCCAGCGCGTTGCGCATCTGGTCAAAGTAGGCCACCTGCAGGTTGGCGCCCTGGCGGATCTTGCCGCTGTCGGGCTGCAGTTCGCCCAGAATGAGCTTGAGCAGCGTCGTTTTGCCGGCGCCATTCGGGCCCAGCAGGCCAATTTTGTCGCCGCGCATGACGGTGGCGGTGAAGTCCTTGATGATGACCTTGTCGCCGAAGGACAGGCTGGCGTCGGTCAACTCCGCCACCAACTTGCCACCCAGGGCGCCCGAGGCCACGTCCATGCGCACATTGCCGACCGCATCGCGGTGCGCCAGGCGGCTGGCGCGCAGCTTCTCCAGCCGCACAATGCGGCTCTGGCTGCGGGTGCGCCGGGCCTCGACCCCTTTGCGGATCCAGACCTCTTCCTGCGCCAGCAGCTTGTCGGCCTTGGCACTGATCACCGCTTCTTGCGCCAGCTGGTCTTCTTTCAGAACCACATACTGCGCAAAATTGCCCACGTAGGAGCGCAACAAGCCACGGTCCAGTTCAATGATGCGGGTGGCGATCCGGTCCAGGAAGGAGCGGTCATGGGTGATGGTGACGACGCTGCCCTTGAAGGCAATCAGCAGATCTTCCAGCCACTCGATCGAATCCAGATCCAGGTGATTGGTCGGCTCGTCGAGCAGCAACACGTCGGGTTGTGCGACCAGCGCCTGCGCCAGCGCCACGCGTTTTTTGGTGCCGCCCGACAGGGTGCTGACCAAGGCGTTCTCGTCCAGGTGCAGGCGGTGCAGGGTTTCCGTGACGCGCTGCTCCCAGTTCCAGCCGTCTTGCGCTTCAATCGCGCTTTGCAGCGCGTCCAGATCGCCGACGCCTTCGCAATACTGGTCAATCAGGGCGATGACCCCCGCAATACCTGCGCTGGCTGCTACGAAAACAGTAGCATCCTGGTCGAGCGCCGGTTCTTGCGCGACATAGGCCATGCGCAGGTTTTGTTGCAGCTGCAAGGTGCCGTCGTCGACTTTTTCGAGTCCGGCCAGAATTTTGAGAAAAGAGGTTTTGCCGGTGCCATTGCGGCCAATCAGGCCAATGCGCTCGCCGGTTTCGAGGGCAAAGTCGGTGTGATCAAGGAGGGCAACATGCCCAAAGGCGAGTTGGGCGTTGAGAAGTGTAATAAGAGCCATAGGGGGTGATTATCCCTTCATGGGCGGGCGGCGCTCAGCAGCTCCCGCAGCCGCGTCAGCGCGTGCTGCACGCTGGCGGCGCGCACCTGCGCACGGTCGCCGGGAAAGTGGCGTTGCTCGGTCATGACCTGGCCCGGCACGGCCCAGCCGAAGCAGACCGTGCCGACCGGTTTTGCCGCGCTACCGCCACTCGGGCCCGCCACGCCGGTGACGGCAATCGCCACCTGCGCCTGCGAGTGGGCCAGCGCGCCCAGCACCATGGCGCGCGCCACCGCCTCGCTCACCGCGCCGTCGCGCTCGATCAAGGACGCGGGCACGCCCAGCAACTCGGTTTTGGCCGCATTCGAGTAGGTCACAAAGCCGCGCTCAAACCAGGCGCTCGACCCCGCCAGATCGGTGCAGGTGGCGGCAATCAGGCCGCCGGTGCAACTCTCTGCCGTTGCCAGTTGGAATTGCTGCTTGATGAGTAAATCAGCCACCAGCCCGCATGTAGCATGCGTTGGTAGCTCTGTTTTTGATAGCGTGCCACTCATTGGAAAAAGCGCCAGCCCGCCAGCACCAGCAGGGCGCAGGCCGCTGCTACCAGGTCATCGAACATGATGCCAAAGCCCGCCTTGCGCCAGGCGGCGGGGTCGGTGGCCAGGTTGACGTCATGAAACAGATGGTCGGCCCAGCGCACCGGGCCGGGCTTGGCCGCATCAAAGTAGCGAAACAGCGCGAACGCCGCCAGCTGGCCCCAGAAGCCCGCCGGTGTGACCAGCCACAGCACCAGCCAGAAGGCGGCGATTTCGTCCCACACGATGCTGCCGGGGTCGGGCACGCGCATGTTCCTGGCGGTCACCGTACAGGCCCACCAGCCGATCGGCAGCGCGGCGGCAATCAGCAGCGCCCAGCGCGCATCATTCATCCACGGCTGCAGCAACACAAAGGTCAGCCACGCCCACAGCGTGCCCGCCGTGCCGGGCGCCTTGGGGCTCAGGCCCGAGCCGAAACCCAGCGCCAGCACATGCGCCGGGTGCGCCATCATGAAGTGAAAGCTGGGGCGCACGGGCGCCAGCGTCGTTGGGGTGGCGGACACCAGAGGGTCAAAAAATGGATCGTGATCAGGCATGGCGTGATTATCAGGCGGGTGGGGCGTTCGCCCTGTCTGCGCGCAAGCTGTCCATCGGTTGCAACTTTTTACATTGATTTGGTATCGGTTTGTCATTCCGATCCGTGTGTCGGCACGTTGCATACGCATGGAAATGTTCCATGTTCAAAGCTAAATGGAGTTCACTATGAAGATTCACGCATTGTTGGCAGTTTTGATGTTGGCTGCAGGCGGTAGCGCCATGGCGCAAGCCCCCGCGCCCAAAGACCCCTTGGCGACGCCAAGAATTGATGCACGCCAGGCCAATCAGGAAAAACGGATCCAGCAAGGCGTCGCTTCAGGTCAACTGACACCCAGGGAAGCCAGTCGCCTGGAAAAAGGCGAGGCCCGCATTGAGAAAGCCGAAGCCCGCGCCAAAGCGGATGGGGTGGTCACGGGGCAAGAACGCAAGCACCTGCTCAACATGGAAAACCGCGAAAGCCAAGCCATTTACAAGGAAAAGCATGACAGGCAGCGTGATCTGAACCACGACGGCAAGAAGGATCACCCCCAAGGCGTTCGACACGACGGCGGCAAGCAGGGCGGACACAACAAGTAATCAGCCGTCCATCGGGCGGGTTCATCAGGGCGGCGCACCGCAAGGTGGGTCGCCCTATTTGCTGGAGGGATGGCCTTCGGGTGGTCGGCGTTGCTGATTTTGATGTCAGAGGGATAGACCGAGTGCTTTAGCTGCGAGGGAAACAGCTTCGAAAGCTGGTGTTGCGCTCCCAACAGTCTGTACAACCGCTCCAATGCCACCCAGCCATTTCAGTAGCCTGCTTTGGTTTGGTTTTTCAGTCTTCAGTTCGATCTGTATTTTGTCAATGTCGGTCGCAAGCTCATCTTTGTCATCAGCGTTGAGTTCAGGTGCATTGTCAATTGCCGTTCGTAGATGTTGAAGTGCTTCAGCCAGGGCGCTGGACTCGCCTGGCATCCATTGCTGCACATTGGCTGTTGCATTTTTGGCCGTTTGAACGGCGCCAACTGGTGCATAAAAATTATTGGTGGTTTGGTTCATTAGGTTTTCTTGCTTGATTTGGTGCCGCGATAATTCCTCACTCTCCCCACCGGGTAAGAGTTGTAAAAAAGGCTCTTTTTCAAGTGCAGAGAGGTAGCGCAGGTATTGCTCAAGTGAGCCTTTGACGTTATTCAAAAAAACCGGAAGAGCCTCGTTTTCAAGTTGTTTTGCTATAGCACCCGCATTGCCATCTGGAAGGCCCGCCGCCTCCGCAATTTTTGACACTTGCTTACACGAATGGTGACCCGCTTCTGTTGCGACCAACATTCCCAGGTTCATCAATACCGCGCTAGCCGAGACTTGCCTTGCTGACATGATTGCGGTAGATCTGAAAAACAGCTCATGACCAAGTTTGGTAGCTAAATGCCCCCATCTGAGCTCCCGTGACAGATGTTTGGCGCCCTCGATGCTGTCGTGAAGTTTGAATTTTTCAACTTCACTTTCAAAGTAGCCTTGTGGGATGAATTCACGTAAGTCTGATAAAACCATTGCGCGAAGTTGTTTCAGTATCCACCAGTCCATGTCATCTCCATCAGTGAAACCTATTCTTTCCAAACAAGATTGAGGGAGAAGAATTGCGTTGATTGCTGATTATCAAGTAGCACTTGACTGCGCAGTTATTTCGAAATTTCCGGTGTGTTGAGTCGATTAATCCTCCTATTCGACTCACGTGGCGAGTCGAATATGATGCACAATCGCCTCACACCCGGAGTAAACAAACATGGAAACCCCTGAATTCATCTGGCAGCAGCCCGGCTGGCCCGTCTTGCAGTACGACCGCGTCCGGGTCGGGGCTGAAGTCGCCCTGGCGCGGCGCGCCCAGGGGGTGGTGGAGGGCAAGCTGGCCGCACTCGGTTTTGAGCAGCGCCAGCAGCTGGCGGCGGAGGCGTGGACGCAGGAGGCGATGGCGACTGCCGCCATCGAAGGCGAGCGGCTGGATTTGCAGGCGGTGCGCTCCTCGGTGGCGCGCCGTCTGGGCGTGGTCGACCTCCAGGGCGCGCACGCGCCCCGGCACATTGACGGCTTGCTGGACATCATGGATGACGCGGTTCACAGGGCTGCCGCCCTGCTGACGCACGAGCGGCTGCAAGCCTGGCAGGCGGCGCTGTTTCCGACCGGCTTCTCCGGCATGCGCAAAATTTTGGCGGGTGCTTATCGCCAGCACGCCGAGCCGATGCAGATCGTGAGTGGCCGCGCGGGGCATGAAACTGTCCACTACGAGGCGCCACCTTCTGCCGCCGTGCCGCTTGAAATGGCGCAGATGCTGGCGTGGTTCAACACCCGCGCCGAGCCGGAAAGTCTCATCCAGGCCGCGCTGGCACATCTGTGGTTCGAGACCATCCATCCGTTTGAAGACGGTAACGGCCGCGTGGGCCGGGTGCTGATTGATTTGGTATTGGCGCGCGATGCCGGGGAGGCCAGCCGCCTGATCCGCATCTCGCAGCAACTGCTGGAGCAGCGCGAGGCGTACTACACGGCCTTGGCGCAAGCGCAACACGGGCCGCTGGCGGTGACGGACTGGGTGGTGTGGTTTGTGGCGCAAGTCCGGCTGGCCTGCGAGCAGGCGTCTGCCGTGATAGACCTGTCGCTGGCCAAAGCCCGCTTCTGGTCCGAACACCGCGACAAAGACCTGAGCGCGCGCCAGCGCAAAGTGGTGAACACCTTGCTGGACGCCGGGCCGGGCGGCTTTGCAGGTGGCATGAGCACCAAGAAATACGAGAGTCTGGCTGCCACGTCGCGCGCCACGGCATCGCGCGAGTTGATCGAGCTGGAGGCGCTGGGGCTGCTTGGCAGCGCCGGGGCGGGGCGCTCGACGCGCTACCACGTCAATCTGGCAGGCTGGTCGCCGCCACCCTCCTGACACCCCGTTGTCAGTAGCCCTGGCGCAGTATCAGGGCTTCTTCAACAACTCAGGAAAATCCCCCATGAAAAACGCCATCAGCTGGTTTGAAATCCCCTGCACCCAACTCGACCGGGCACAGGCTTTTTACGAAACCATTCTGTCGTGCCGCATGCGCCGCGAACCGATGGGGCCGTCCGAGGGCGCGGTGTTTCCGTATGAGGGCGACGGGGTCGGTGGCGCCATCCTGGCCGGGCCGACGGCGCCGCTGCCCAGCGCGCAGGGCACCCTGATTTATCTGGATGCCTCGCCCTCGCTGGACGCCGTGCTGGCGCGCGTGACGGCCGCAGGCGGTCACATCGCCATGCCGCGCCTTGCGCTGCCGCCGGGCCTGGGTTTCATCGCCCACATCACCGACCTGGACGGCAACCGGGTCGGGCTGCACGCGCTGGCGTGAGCGCGGCCATGCGCCACAACTGGATTGCGGTGGCCTGCGCCGAACACGCCCGCCGGGGCTGTGCCGTGCCCGAGCGCGGTTTCATGCAGGTCTGCCACGGCAAGCGGGCGCCCCTGCAGCGCGTGCAGCCGGGGGATCGGGTGGCGTATTACGCGCCCACGCTCACGATGGGCGGGCCCGACAAGTGCCAGCGTTTTGTCTCCCTCGGGCTGGTGCAGCCGGGCGCGCCTTATGCGTTTGACATGGGCGGCGGCTTTGTGCCGTTTCGCCGCGATGTGGCCTATGTGCCGGCGCAAGAGGCGTCCATTTTGCCGCTGCTGGACCGGTTCGAGTTTGTCGAGGATCGCCGCCACTGGGGCTATCCATTCCGCTTCGGCCTGTTCAAGATTGGCGATGGCGACATGCGTCTGATTGCGCAGGCGATGCAGGCCGAGTTGCCAGGGTTGCATCTCAGGGCAATCGCACCTAAATTGATAGCACGCCAGTTTTCAAGACGGTATCCATATACGAGGGATCCCAACCCGCACGATTGCGCTTGTTTTTGATGCCCACTTTCAAACTGGTCTCACGTTTAAGCTGGGTGAGTGCAAGGCGCCGTATGCAGGCCAGGTTCGCAGGCCCTTCGTCCCTGCGCACTTGGCAGGCATCCTCGCGAAAGGCCACATCGAGTGACCAATGCAACTCGTTCTCCACCGCCCAGTGGCTACGGATGGCGTTGGCGATACGCTTGGCGCCTGTGCTCAAAGGCAGGCTGCTGATGTAGTAATGCGTCTCCTCACTGCGCTTGTCCCCGACCTGTCGTCTGCGCCGCACCATGGCGATGGTTTGCAGCTTCGTCCAGGACTTGGTGGCCCGCTTCAAATACTCCGGCACTTCCATGAGCCAGTGTTCCCGGCTTTCGATACGCCCGTGGTTATTGGTCTGTGCGTTCTCCTGGCTGTAGCTGTACGTTTGTTGCTCAAAGTCGGTTTCGTGGTTTTTTTGAAACCAGGAGGCGACTTGCCGGTGCAGATAAGGGTGATTGGACTTGAGGTTGAGCACGTAGTCAGCCTCACTGTCAATGATGGCTTTGGTGATGGCCTTTTGACATCCCATGGCATCAATGGTGACGATGCAGCCTTTGAGGCTGAGCAGCTTCAGTAGTTCGGGGATGGCGGTTATTTCGTTGGATTTCTTGTCCGTTTGCACTTGCCCCAGTAGCATGCTGTTCTGACATGCCCAGGCGCTCACGATGTGCAGCGGGGACTGTTTGCCGTTGCGTGAGCCGCGCAGGCTTTTGCCATCAATGGCCACCACGCCTTCGATTTGCCCGGCAATGCTTTGCAGCCACTGCATGCATACTTGCTCCAGCATCTTGGAGTCCAAGATCTGGAACACCCGTCCAAACGTGTCGTGCGAGGCGATGCCATTGGGCAACTTCAAAAAGGTGGAGAACCACTCCCGTTTGGCTTTGCCAAACTCCACCACGGCAACCCAATCATCGGCCCCGCCTATGACCGCGCACAGCGCGATCACCAGGATATCCATCAATTCGTGGCGTTGCGTGCGTTTGACCCGTGGGTCGGGCACTCGCTCCAAGTGCTTCAGCAGGCTGACCCCTGTGCATGTGCTCATTGACTGTTCCGATCCAAAAACTGAGAAGCCTATAGTTTCCTCAGTTCTGGCGCCGCTGCAGGATTTCTTGCTATCAATTTAGGTGCGATTGCCCTGGGAATATGCGTGAGCAGCTATCGCATTGATAGCGGAATCAACCCAGTGCCGCCACCATCGGCAGCCGCGATTTGCACTTGGGGTAGCTGCTGCAACCCCAAAACCCGGCGCCGCCTTTGGCGGGCTTGCGTTCTACCAGCTTGATGCCGCAGCTGGCACAGGTGGGGCGCCAGTATTCGCCTTCATGGGCCACGTCCAACAGCGCTTGCTGTTGCTCGGGCGAGCGTTTGGCGATGAGGGCCAGCAGGCCGGGGCCGTCCAGTGCGTTGATGCTGTTGTCTTTGGCAAACTGCTGGGCGTCGGCGGTGTAGGTGGACGTGGTGGCATAGACGCCGCGTGTGAGCTTGTGCGACGCCATCACGCCAAAGAACTCGCGCATTTCCTTCACGCCCACGGCTTTGCCCTGCCAGTGTTTGCACTGCACCACCGCCGCCGGGCCAGCGGCATTGCGCGAGTACAGCCAGATGTCCACGCCGCCATCGGCCCCGTGCGATTGCGATTTGGTCTCAAACCCCGCTTGCCCAAACAGCTTTTCGCACACCGCTTCAAAACGGCGCCACTCGATGGCGGCAAAGACAGCCGGGCTCCAGTGGGTAGCGGCTTGGCGCGCCTGCGGCACAGGCAGGTCGCGTTCGCGTGGTTCGCTTACCAGATCAAGCCGTATGTCGCGCTGCATCTGGGGTTCGACCGGCACGGGCGCCTGGGGCGTGAGCGGGGGCAGCGGGTTGGCGGCGGCCAGTTTGGCTTTGCTGAATCGGTGCAGACACAACAACAGAACCCCCACAGCCAAGGCCATCCAGCCCGGTGTGCGCAAACCCGTTGCCAAGGCCTTGAGCATGGGCGACGCGCCCATGAACGAAGGAACGATCAAGAACGCCAGACCCAGAGCGCAAGCCCCGAAGCCTTTGTCTTGCAATGTGTTGAGTGCGCGCGTTTTGCGCCTGTTGTATTTTGGCTTGGCCATGTATGTTTTTCCCTGTTGCTACTGCCCGCTATGTGTGCGGGTTGAATACAGTGTAGCTTTAAGAGAAATCAGCCTCTAGCCCTCTACAGGGACTTCCAACAAAGTCAAGTAATGGCATCGGTATTTTTTCATTGGTGACGGTATTTCTTGCTTTGGCATAAATTGAGGCTGCGATAAAACGAGGAACAGACTGCACATCTACAGACGGCCTTGTTGCACTGGATTTTCAGTGCGGACCCAGATACGAACCGCTCAGCAGGACTCCATTCATGTTCCGTGGTTCTGCCAAAGCAGTGCCACAAAGGGCTAGTCGAGTTTGCCTGCTGCCGGTCTGACCTGTTCATTGCATCTTCTCTTTACGTCTGTGCAAAAAAACCATTAACTTTTTTTGTGTTGCTTCAGGCTGCAGACATCGTCGCCTGAGCTGTACCCGGTTTCACGCTCACATGGTGCGCATCAAAGGGCTTGCCCCTGGCAAACATTGCCCACAGAATGCGCGCGTTCTTGTTGGCCAGCGCCACCACCGCCTTTTGCCAACCCGATTTTTCACGCAACTGGTACGCCCATTTGGAGATCGGATCATCTCTGCGGTGTGCTGTCAGAACCGCCGCTCTTGCGCCCTGGATCAGCAGCATGCGCACATACATGTCACCACGCTTGGTAATGGAACCCAGATTATTCTTGCCACCGCTGGAGTTCTGCTTTGGCACAAGCCCCAGCCAGGCCCCAAACTGAGCACCGTTTTTGAACTGCTTGAAGTCGCCTACGGTGGCCACTACTGCCGACGCGGTCACTGGACCCACGCCCAGGAGTTGGGTGGCCTGCTTGGCATGCTCGTCTTGCTTGATGTGCGCCGCAATGCGTTGGTCACACCATTCGATGTGGGCATCAAGCTCGGCCCACTGCGATTGCGCACGCTCAATGACCAGGCGCGCCATACCAGCGAGCTCATTGCTGGCGTCTTCAATCACGGTACTCAAGTTTTCACGCAGCACCTTGGAGCTTTGGGCAAACACCAAGCCAAATTCAGCCAGAATGCCGCGAATGCGGTTGGTGCAGGCCGTACGCTCTTCTTTCAAACCCTCGCGCAGGCGGTGAACACTGAGCATGCCTTGCTGGGCGACGGTTTTGATGGCCACAAAGCGCATGGTTGGACGCGAAGCGGCTTCGCAGATGGCGGCTGCGTCGTTGGCGTCGTTTTTGCCACTTTTGCCTTGCAGTCGGTAGGGCTCCACCAGATGGGCCGCAATGATGCGCGCATCCAACCCCAAGGCGACCAGCTTGCGTGCCCAGTGGTGGGCGCTGGAACTGGCTTCCATGGCGATGAGGCACCCTGGTGGTAATTGCGCGCACCAGAGCATGAACTTGTCTCGCTGCAAGGCTTTGTTGGTGATTACTTTGCCAACCACATCGACGGCATGAACCTGGATGACGTTCTTTGCCAAATCCACACCAACTCGTGTAATCTCGCTCATGGGACTTCTCCTTCCAAAGGTTGCAGATTGACTTCCAAACCCAATCTTGGCACTTGATGCCGTTACCAGGAAGTGGGAAGTCCCTTCGTATTCATGCAGCCTGCGTAAGCTGCTATTGTTTTTGATATCCGCATCCACCATGACATGGATGCGGATGCTGCCTCGTTAGTGCAACCCTTACGCTTTCTTCAAGAACAGCCATTGAAAATAATTTTCAGGGAGCCGCTTAAGACCCAAAGCGGGCATTGTCGGCACCGTTTGCGAGGGGCCGATGACACCGGGGTAGATGGCTGCGCTCATGTCCCCCGGACCGGGCTGCGCCCGATCCTCCTCCTTGACCTCGCTGCGCCATCCACCCCGGT